>TARA_B100001113_G_scaffold222392_1_pt1 | contig 9833 bp, 6 predicted proteins | sample TARA_B100001113 | Tara Oceans TARA_B100001113 (sample SAMEA2622402) | marine metagenome | biome: marine biome (ENVO:00000447); feature: deep chlorophyll maximum layer (ENVO:xxxxxxxx); material: "saline water (ENVO:00002010), including plankton (ENVO:xxxxxxxx)" | depth 50 m | reverse complement strand
ATAATTTTTTTTGGTGGAAGTACAACTGAGCAACTTTTCGTACCTGAGCAATCAAGATGGCAAAGTATACTGGAACGAAATTTGAATAGAATCGATCAAGATTACCATTACATCGTTAAAAATGGAGGCTTTTCTGGGAACAATTCAATGCACTCAACCTTAAATCTTATTGCTAAAGCAATCCCACTCTCGCCAGATTATGTTGTGCTGATGAATAATGCAAATGACCTTGGTATATTGCGATTGAGCGGAAGTTATTGGGAGGCACCAAACAAATTTTCACTGATAAAAGTTCAAGAATCGACACTGTATTTAATGGCACGTCAAATTAAGGATTACTTAATGCCAAACTCATTCGAACTTCTTACAGGAAGGTTATCTAATAATGATGACTTTGAAAGGTTTAGAGGCTCAGATATTGTTGATATTGAGACTATCGAACGTCAGTACAGACAATCCTTAAATACATTTATAGATATTTCTTTACGATGGGGTGTTGAACCAATATTAATGACTCAATTCAACCGAATAAACTCAGATGATGAACTATTCAATAGTAACAATTACTCAATCGCAGAAAAAGAGAAGTATATTTTAAATTATATGCGCTTAAATGAAGTAATAAGAGAAGTAAGTGCTAGTCGTGAGATCGACCTTATTGATCTTGCAAAATTAATTCCAAGTTCCAGTAAGTATATGTATGATCCCTATCATCTTAATGAAAATGGAAGTATATTGGCTGCTGAAATTTTGACTGATTTCTGGACAAAAAAGTTAACTCTGTAAAAAAATAGGTCGTAATGAACTACAGGCGAGACATAGATGGTTTAAGAGCAATAGCAATATTACCAGTAATTTTCTTTCATGCTGGTTTTAGCAACTTTCATTATGGATACCTTGGAGTTGATATATTCTTTGTTATTAGCGGTTTTTTAATAACATCATTTATTGTAAATGACCTTAAACAAGAAAAATTTAATGTATTAAATTTTTTTGACAGAAGAGCAAGAAGAATTTTGCCTGGTCTAATTTTTATTATGCTTGCTTCAATTCCTTTTGCAATGCTTTACATGCAACCAGATGATCTTGAAAATTTTGGTCAAAGTCTTTTTGCAACTTCTGTTTTTAGCAATAATATCTTACTCTACCTAACATCTGGATATTGGGATATAGGATCGGAATTTAAACCGCTACTTCATACATGGAGTCTTTCTGTAGAAGAACAATACTATCTTGTTTTTCCTTTTTTGATGCTTTTAATTTGGAAGTTAAAGAGTTTTTGGTGGATGGTTTCTATACTTATCTTTATAGCTATAATGAGCTTTTTCTATTACTATTCTGGTAATTTTGGCAACGAATTAATAGAAAGTAGGGCAAGTAGGGCATCTTTTTTATTCTTATTTGGAAGAGCTTGGCAAATTCTATTAGGAGCAATTGGAGCATTAATTGCATATGAAATAATCTATAAAACAAGCTCTTTAAAGAAATTTCATAAAGAGTTTATCTGTATTCTTGGATTATTTTTAATTTTTCTTAGTATGTTCAGTTTCCTAGCATTTGATATAAATCAGATATATTTACCTGTTTTTGCCGCATTAGGATCCTTCTTGTTGCTGATTTTTTCAAGTCAAAACCTTATTAGTACAGCCCTTCTTAGAAGTAAGTTATTTGTTTGGATTGGACTATTAAGTTATAGCCTTTATTTGTGGCATCAACCTCTTTTTGCATTTGCAAGAATTAGAAGCTTTGAAGAACCTACTTATATATCAATGATTTTGTTGATGATATTTTTAGTGCCGTTAGCTGTTTTAAGCTTTAAACTCGAGAGATTTTTTAAAAATTCAGACCAAGTTAATAACAAAATTTTTTATTCTTCTTTATTAGCTTCTTTAATAATAATTTGCTCTGCGGGTCTAACTTTTCATTTTTCTAATGGTTTTTATAAAAATTATCAGGAATTAACTGCGCCATATCTTGTTGAAGATAAATTCTATGATAACGACGGCTATATAGTTGATGCTTTTAAGTATGAAGATATTGAGTTTTCAGGCACTAAAAAGAATTTGATTATAATGGGTGATTCATTTGCTAGAGATTTTATTAACATGGGGAGATCAAATGATTATTTTAAAAATTATGAATTTACAATCAGATCATATAATTGTTTCAATAATCAAATCTATTCAGATGAAGAAAAGTTTAATCTAATTAAAGATGGGAATTTTGTTATTATTAGCTATCGAATCTTACCCTCCGAAGAATCAAAAGAATGTTTAATGGATAAAATAAGTTATCTTGAAAAGAATAATATTGATTTCTTGGTAATTGGAACAAAGGATTTTGGATTTAATATTAATAGGCCATTAAAAGACAAAATTTATGATTTTCAAGCAATGCCAAGTAAAGAAATTTTGGACTTTAATGATTTCTTAAAAAAGAATGTCCCACAAGAAAAATTTATCGATCTTTTGAATTTAATATCTAAGGAAGGCAAAGTTCCTTTATTTACTGCAGATAATAAACTCATGAGTATAGACAGAGCACATTTAACATATTTTGGAGCTAGAGACGTTGGAAAAATTATTTTTTCAGATATTCGGCTTAATGACTTTAGGTAAATACATAAAACTTTTAATAATTAAACAAATCTTTAACACGAGACCATATCAATAGTAATTTGTTTAATTTTAAAATAACTAATTTTAGTTCAGCAATTCCGAATATAGATTATTGTATTTTTTCATTGACTCTTCAAAATAAAAATTTTTTAGATGAGAAGAGTACTTTCTTTTTACCTTTTTCTGATTAGCAAATTCAATAATTGCATCCACTAATTGACGCTCATTATTTACATCAATTAATTTAGAATCTGAAACACCATGTAGTATTTCATTTGGACCATAATTGCAATCTGTAGATATAATTTTTGTATTAGTGGTTGCGGCCTCAGCTAGAATGTTTGACATTCCTTCATAGAAAGAATTTAAAACATATATGTCACAGTTATCAAGATATGCATAATAATTGTCTCTAAATTCAATAATCTCAATATATTTATCAATCTTATTATCCCTTATAAGTTTACTTATTCTATTTTTTTCGTTGCCTTCACCAATAATAAGAAGTCTCAAGCTATTATTAATAATTAATGCTTTACTAAAAGCAGAAACCAGTTCATATATGCCTTTTTCAGGAGAGAGCCTTCCGATTGCACAAACTAAACATATTTCATTATTGTTATACCAGTGATGATCTGGCAGTTCAGAAAATTCTTGAGAGTGTATATCAGTTAAAACCCCATTGTAAATAACATTAATTTTAGATTCCTTAAGTTTAAGTTCTGCTAAAAGTCCATTTTTCACACCTTTAGAAACAGATATGATCTTATCAGATCTATGATAAAAAAATTTAGAAAGACTCCTTAGTATAAATTCATCTATGAAATTTTTTGATGCCTTACAAATAGCATTAAAGTCAGATTCAGCTCCTATAATTACTTTAGGTTTATGGGAAGAAAACACTTTAGCAATTAATACAATATTAGCAATCATATAATTTGCGGTATGAACAATTTCTGGCTTAGATTTATTAAAATAAATGATTAATTCAAATAACAGATATATTAAATTTGATCCCTTGATCTTTTTAGTGCTTACTTTAGGCTTTATGTGTCTTTGAAGCTCACCTTCCTCTAACCAATACACTAACTCTGGAATGTATTTGCTGTCTTGAAGATAATTTGCTTTCTTTATGAAATTGAATTCTGAACCTCCCACATTGAAGCTTGGTATAATAAAAGATATTTTCTTCATGCCTTTATCACGTTAAGGTATTTTTTATATATCAAATCTAATTCAAATCCATTTTCAACAATTTTTCTTGAATTTTCGCCCATTTTTAATATTTGATTTTTGTTATAAATAATTTTCTGCATCGATTGAGTTAAACTTTGTGAAGATCGTTGTTCGCAAAGGTATCCATTTTTATTGTCTATAACGCATGAGTTACAGCCTGGAACATCAGAGCAGATTAAAGCTCTTCCACTTGCCATTGCCTCCAAAGCTGCTAATGGTATTCCTTCTCCGAATGAAGGCAAAACAAAAACATCATAGTTATAAAGATTTTCCAAGAAAGTTTTTTGATCCCAAGAACCAAGATATTTCATCGATTTAGATTCTACTATATTTTTGTATAAGGAGTCTTTTATTGATAAGGGATGATTGTTTAAATATTCTCCAGCTATGAAAAAATCTGCATTTAAATTAGCATTTTTAATATTTATGGCAGCATCATAGTAGTGACTTACTCCTTTCGAATAAAATAGGTTACCTGCAAATAGAAACTTGATATTTTCAGTTTCACCAATAGGCCTGTAAGATATTTTACTCAGATCTATTCCATTGCCTTTTATCAAATAAAAACCATTATTAACGCCAAGCATTTTCTCAAACAACATTTTATCTTCATTATTTTGAAATATAAATTTATTATTCAATGATTTAAAGTACGTAAAAATTTTTGTTGTGATTAGGTGCAATAATTTATTTTCTCGAAGTACATTCGCACCAGAAATTATGAAATATTTTTTATTTTTTAAATGTTTAGTTGCAATCGCTCCAATCATTGAAGACTCAAGAGTTATAAAAAATATATGATCAACTTGATGATGTTTTAATAGTGAAAGTAGACGTAATGCATATCTTATAACACTAAGTAAATTCTTTAATTTATTTTCACTAACCCTAGATTTAAGATGAACAAATTTTATAAAATCATACTTCAGAAGCTTAGATTCATTAGATTCTTTAATATCGCTTATGACAATAATTTGAAATTTTTTTGATAATTTTTTTGCAAGAGCAACTCTATGCGAAAAGAAAAAGTCTATATCAGCAACCACAATGCATAATGATGGCTTGTCTTTAATTGACATATTCCTCACACCAAACTAAAAATAAGGCAATTGCAAACAGAGACTCTCCTATATTGCTACCTTCAGCCTGTTGTGCAAGAAGTTGGTTGCAATATTTCTTATCTAAAAAATAATTTTGATCTGAATTTATTTTGTCTTCAAGAAAGTTATGCCACTTACCAGATCGAAATAATTCATTTACGGGGAATCCAAATCCTTGTTTTCGCTTGAAGTCAAAGTTTTTCGGTAGTATTTTTTTTGCAAGCATTTTTGGTAAGATTTTCCTTTGATTTTTATAAACTTTTAAATGGCTTGGGACCTCAACAAATGCAAATTTAGTTATTTCACTATCTAAAAATGGTGATCTCAATTCCAAAGAAGTTGCCATGCTTGCACGATCGACCTTTACTAGAATGTCTTCTGAAAGGTAATTATTATAGTCCTCAAAGGTTAGCGACTTGATAAGGTCTTTCGAAACAACTTTTTTCTCTTGACCTGATCTTCTAAGATGTGAACCGTCACTAAACAGTTTCTTTCTCATTTCATAATCAAATAAGTTTGCACCATTAAAATCAAGATTCTTAATGTCTTTACCAAACAGATCTAATGTTTTTCTACCCTTAATATTTTTTGGCAATATGTTTAAAGCTAAATTGACCAATGAAGCGCGAAGAGGATTTGGAAAAAATTTTTGAAGATTTGATAAGTAGTTATATCGATTATATTCACTATAACCTCCAAATAACTCATCTGCTCCATCTCCACCAAGTGCAACTTTACAATTCTTTTGAACTTCTTTGCATAAAAGAAAAGTTGGTATCATTGATGAGTCCACCATTGGCTCATCATAATGCTTTACAAGCTTATAAAAGATTTCTGGCTCAACCTCATCAGCGCTAAGTTCAACATGATTTGTTTTAAATTTTTTTGCTATAAGTTGAGCATGTTTTGATTCATCGTACTTTTTCATTTGTGGAAATGTCATTGTATAAGTATTCAATTTATCAAAATATTTTGAGGCAGTTGCAACAATTAAGCTAGAGTCGACTCCGCCACTTAACATTATTCCTACAGGTACATCTGCAACCAATTGACTCTCTACAGCATTACCAAGAAGCTCTTCTAGTTTATTAATATAGTAATTATCTTCTTTGCTATTAATTTTTGTTGACCGAGATATATGTTTATCAAGATTCCAATACCTACTAATTTTTAACTCCAATAAATTTAAATCCAAAATAGCTTTGTGACCAGCTTTTAATTTTTGAATACCATTTAGCATAGTCAAATTTTTAGGTACAAAACCCTTTTCAAAATAATTATTCAAAGCTTCAAAAGAAATATCTTTATTTTTAGAACAATGATGGATTGGTTTAATTTCTGAACTTAGATAAAATTTTTCTTTATTTTGATAAAAATAAAGCGGCTTTTCACCTGCTCTATCCCTTGCAAAAAAAATTTTATTTGCTAGTGGATCATATATGACGATACTAAACATGCCCTCAAGATGTTCAAGTAAAGAATCTCCCCAATAATCATATGCTTTTAATATAACTTCTGTATCTGAAAATGTATCAAAAATATAATTTTTTGTTGTTAAAAAATCTCTTAACTTGCAATGGTTGTAAATTTCTCCATTGAAAACAATTATTCTTTGAGATTTTCTATCTTGCATTGGCTGATCTGCTTTATCACTTAGGTCAACAACTGAAAGTCTATTAAATCCAAAAAAGACTCTATTATCTTTCCCCAAGAAGTATTTTTGAGAATCTGGCCCTCTGTGTTTAATCAAGTCTAGTGATTTTTTAGAGGACTCTAAATTAATTTGATTAGATGAAATAATACAATAAAATCCACACATTTTATTTTAGAATATAATATTTTAAGTAATTCATGATATGAATAACCTTAAAATTAACAACATTAAGCATATTTAATAAACTAATTATTTGATTTCTATAAATATGCATTTTGATATATTAACTTAAAAGCTTAATAAGCTATATGTTAAAGTTATAAAAAACTTGAAGTTAAGTTATATTGATAGTTTTTAATAAAATAAAGGCGCATAAAATGGTTGAAGACATTTCATTAATTATTCCTAGTCGAGATGCTGAAGAAAGATTACTTCAACTATTACGCTGTATACCAAATTGGAAAATGATTCCAAATGAAATTATTATTATTGATTCATCTGAAAACAAAATATCAATTCCAAAAGATTTTGAATCATTTACAAAAAATCTTAATATTCAACTATTAATTATTCATGAAACTAACCTTTATCCAGGCCATGCTCGCAATATTGGAATAAGCAAATCAAAAAACTCTATTCTAGCCTTCCTTGATACATCCACATTTCCTACTAATGAGTGGTTATACAGTGGTTACAACCTAATGAAAAACAATAATTCCGAGGGAGTATGGGGTAACACATACTACCAAGCTAAGACATATCCTTCAAAAATTTTTAGAGCATGTACTTTCGGAGCCAAGCCTATAAGGACTTTCCCTGGAAGCATTTTAAATAAAAATATATTCAATATATGCGGATTATTTGTTGAGAGTGTTCGCGCGGGAGAAGATGGAGATTGGATGAGTAGAGCAGAGCTTCAAAAAATTAAGATGTCTCCTCCAAATGAATTTTTGAGCTATGATGAACTTGATAGTTCAAGCCTTAAACAATTAATTAAAAAATGGTTTAGAAACTATAAACATACTGCAAAGTTACCATTTTTTAGAGCACATAAAGACTATTATTACTATGGAATCTCATTAGTTGCTGTACTAGTCGCCTACAACTGGAACAGAGTAATAGCCGCATGGGATAGAGAGAGCATCTTTTTTATTCCAAATATTACGACAATAAGCGCAATATCAATATTTATAATTTATCTCATTTTGAGAGGTATCATACTCCCTAAAAAAAAGGGAGTTAATATTAGATTTATATTTCCAATAAATTTTATATTCATTGTTATCTTGTCAGCATTGCTTGATTTTACAAAAGCTTTAGCTTTTGCTTACTCTAAGTTTGATAAATAATTTATATTATTTAACTTATCTTCAATTTGTTGAGTGTTGCTAATCTAGAATTATAAATTTCATCAAAAAGATTACAAAAAGGAACCATGCTCCCATACTAATATCTGATTTTTTTCCTGATGAATACTTAAGAACAACATATGCAATAAATCCTATAGCGATGCCATTTGCAATAGAAAAAGTTAGGGGAATCATAATAATCATAATTAGAGCAGGTAATAATTCGGTATTGTCTGACCAATCAAGTTTCTCCATTCCACTAAGCATTAAAATCGCTACATAAATCAAAGCGCCAGATGTAGCATAGACTGGAACCATTGACGCTAAGGGGGAAAAGAAGATTGAAATTAAGAAGAACAATCCAACTGTTATTGCAGTCAATCCAGTCCTGCCACCAGCTTCTACACCTGCAGAACTTTCAACATAGCTTGTTACTGGAGAGCATCCAAAAAATGATCCTGCTACACTAGCGGTACTGTCAGCTTTTAGAGCTCTGTCAAGGTTTTTTATTTTTCCTGAGTTATCTATTAGATTTGCTCGAGATGCAACACCAAGTAGTGTGCCTGCAGTATCAAATAAGTTAACAAATAGAAAAGAAATAATCACACTTATCATTGCAACATCTACTGCTCCAATAATATCTAATTCTAATAGTATTGGCCTTATATCTGGTGGTTGAGAAACAATTCCATTGAATTCAATTAAGCCAAGAAATAATCCTGAAATAGTTACTGTTAAAACCCCAATGATTATTGCACCAGTAATCTTTCTTATTGCAAGTATTAGGATTAACAGAAAACCAATGCCTGCTAGTAAAGTTTCAATATTCTTTAAATTACCTAAGCTCAGAAAAGTTGCTTCATTCTGAATAATTATTCCTCCTGTTTTTAAACCAATAAACCCAACAAATAGACCAACTCCAGCACCCATAGCAATTCTTAGATTCATAGGAATACTATTAAGCATCCATTGTCTTAGAGGGCTGACACTAATTATTACAAATAAAATCCCAGCTAGAAAAACTGCTCCTAGTGCTACTTCCCAAGAATAACCCATTTCACCAACAACTGTATAAGTAAAGAAAGCATTAAGTCCCATACCAGGAGCTAATCCAACAGGCCAATTTGAATAAAACCCCATTGCAAAGCATGCTATTGCAGCAGCAATACAAGTGCCAACAAAGCTCGCCCCTAAATCCATTCCACTTGAAGCCATCATTTGAGGATTTACAAAGATGATGTATGCCATAGTAATAAATGTTGTAAAACCAGCTAAAAATTCTTTTTGAATAGTGGTATTATTATCCTTGAGTTTAAAAATCATTTCTAAAGTTTTTTTCATATACATTTTTGAATTTTAGATTTACTAAGACTTTTAAAGTATACAATTAATTAATAGTTACAGGATTACTAATTGCTATTATATTTTTAGATTTTAGTTAACTTTTAGGCACAAAGATTGCATTAAATAGTTATTAGCCCATAAGAGGATTAAACATGAAACCAATACTAAATATTTTTAATTTATCATTATTGTCATTTATATTTTTATTAAATATTAATTTGTTATCTCAACAAAACCAGCAGGTATTTGAAGAAATCATTGTTACTGCCGAAAAAAGAGATGAGAGTTTGCAAACCATTTCACAGGCAGTGACGGCTATTACAGAGACAGAATTAGAAAATAAAAATATTACCTCTTTTGTTGATCTAACAGCAGTAGTTCCAGGTGTGACTGTTGCCAAAAATGAAGGATACAAAACTGTAATATCTATTAGAGGGGTGGGAAATGAAACCAACCAAAATGCTATTGCAGCTCCTTCAGTTGCGTATCATATGGATGGTGTTTTTATTGCTTCCCCATTTTCATTGCAAAC
>TARA_B100001113_G_scaffold294293_1_pt1 | contig 9835 bp, 9 predicted proteins | sample TARA_B100001113 | Tara Oceans TARA_B100001113 (sample SAMEA2622402) | marine metagenome | biome: marine biome (ENVO:00000447); feature: deep chlorophyll maximum layer (ENVO:xxxxxxxx); material: "saline water (ENVO:00002010), including plankton (ENVO:xxxxxxxx)" | depth 50 m | reverse complement strand
ACCTACAGAAGAAGAAACTGCGGAAGAACAACCTACAGAAGAAGAAATTGTAGATGAAGAACCTAAAGAGGAAATTGGAGAGAAAAATAAAGAAGAAATTAGCAATACTACAGGTTCTGTGCAAGAGTGCCCAACTTGTGGTTCTGAAAATCCTATTGGCTCTTCACAATGTATTTTGTGCGGCTTTTCCTTTATACAGTAATGCCTTTTTTTTGACATTTAAACCGAAGTGTTCATTCTAGATTGTTACGGCCGAATATTCATGGTAACCGCGGAGCCAAGTGGGGATGCCCAAACTGAAGCTATGTCAGCTATGCTTTTTCCTATGCTTTTTTTGATTGGAATGATGGTTCTTTTGATGTTTTTTCCTGGCTTCAGAGATGCATTATCGGATGGTGCAGGAACAGTAATAGAGCCTATGCTACCATTCCATAACCAATATTTCGTCCCTACAGTATTCTTCTTAGGGTCTTCAATAATGATTGTTAACACAATTATAAGATCATTTTTCTTAGATCCAATTAGACAAGCACATTATTCTCATAGGTCCAGGCAAATAGGTCAAAAAACAAGAGAAGCCAGAATGGCTAGAGATATGGCTACTACGGAAAAGATGCAGAAATTACAGATGCAAATGATGCCCGAACAAATGGCTATGCAGGCTGCAATGATGAAACCGATGATGTTTACCATGATTTTCATTATTGCTATTTTTAGTTGGATGGCAACATCAACTGAAAGTTTTAGAGTTGATTATGTAAGTACGCCATGGTCAGAAACATGGAATTTTGAAAATAAAATATTTTGGATATTTCCTGCGTGGATTGCAACATATATATCCATGAGTGCACCATTGGGAAGGATAGTGGACAGGCATATAAAACTAGTAAGATATAAGTCTCATCCGTTAGTAACAGCCGGTGAATCAATACCCGAACCTCTATTATATTTATTGGAAGAAAGTCGTACAAATAAAAATAACAACCCTCGTAATCAACGTACTCAGAGAAAACGTGCTGGCCCTAGAAAAACCGGTGATTCCAGTAATTCCAGGAGATCGTCAGGTAATTTATATGTTGCACCTCCAAAAGATGGGACTACATGTAAATCATGCAGTTCAGACATGGTCTACCGAACATCAAGTGGTAAGTTACGTTGTGAAATGTGTCGCCATGAATGGAGATGATATCTTTGCTCAATGTAACAATTAGTGGCCCTCCAGGTAGTGGAACTTCAACTCTTGTTTCAAGATTATCTAAAGAAAGGAACTGGAAATACATCAATGGTGGCGAGATATTTAGATCTGCTGCATTAGAAAGAAACATAAGTATAGAAGAATTTAGTGCCCTATGCAAGAATGATTTAGATGTCGACAGATCTCTAGACAATACTCTAAAACAAATCATGACTTCTAAAGATTCTCCAGAAATTGTTGAGAGTAGATTATGCGGTTGGTGGGCCCAAGAATTGAAATTAGACTGTATTAAAATTTGGATTTCTGCATCCGATATTGAAAGAGCAAAAAGAATTCAAAATAGAGAAGGAGGGGAATTTAATTTTTGGTTAGAAAAATCTAGAAAACGTCAGAAAGACGACATGGATAGATATAAGACTCTTTACAATATTAATTTAGATGACTTATCTCCATATGACCTTATAGTAGAGGCAGATGACAAGAATGAAGATGATGTATTTCAAATTGTAAATAATTATTTAGGAGGATAGTATTATGTCAAATCAAGATTATTGGATTTTTGATGATTCCGCAGAAACTAATCGTAAGTATGGATGCCCACCAAAAGATCGTAGTATTACAGAATTACTAGATTCAGGCATCATTTTGGTGAATAAACCATCTGGCCCGACTAGTCACCAATTGACTGCTTGGGCAAGGGATTTACTGGGATTGAATAGACTTGGTCATGGGGGTACTTTAGATCCATTTGCAACAGGCTTACTTACCTTGTTATGCGGAAGAGCCACTAAAATAACAAATATTGTTCTAAATACAAATAAAAGTTATATTGCCGTACTCAAATTTGCTAATGCCATCACAAGTAAAGAATTAGAAAATGTTCTAAACATAGTTAAAGGAGAAATATATAATGTCCCTCCAAAAGATTCCGCCGTAAAAGTACAAGTCCGTACAAGAATGATTTTTTCTAATGAATTACTTGATTTTGACAAGGGTGGTAAAATTGCAATAATTCATGTTTCTTGCAATGCAGGTACTTATATTCGAACTTTAGCAAAAGATATTGGCCTACTTCTAGGGACAAAATGTGACTTAACCGAGCTTCACAGAGATAGTACGGGCAGGTTAAATGAAACCATGGCATGTACGATGCATCAGCTAACAGATGCAGTATTTTTATGGAATAATCAGGGCGATGATCAAGGCTTAAGAAAACTAATATCTCCAATTGAATCAGTATTGAGAAATTTACCAAAAGCATATGTAAAAGATGGAGCAGCATCAGCTGTTTCTCACGGAGCTACTCTTGCTAGGCCAGGATTAGTTAAAATAGAAAAGGGAATCAAAAAAGGTGAAACTATCATAATCATGAGCCTAAAAGAAGAAGCAGTCGCAATAGCCAATTTAGAAGTAGATTCAGACAATTTAATCGATATCAAATCAGGACAAATTGCAACATCACAATCTGTATTAATGGCTCCGGGAACTTATCCTCAGACCTGGTCTACAAAGTAATTTATGAATTTTAAATCAATTCATGTTCTTCGTAAACCCATTCTTCCGTTTCTAAACGAATTTTCAATTTCATCATTTTTTTCACACACCACTAAGCTCATTGGCCACACAACCTGAGAGCGTAGTAAATGAGTTTCGTAATCAATCCTGATATAACTATTCCCTACTTTAGAGCGATTATCGGCCATACGTATTGTTTTTTTAAATTAAAATAAATTATTTAATCTTCTCAAATTCTCTTTTAATCTTTTTTGGCCCAAATTGTAATACTGCAAATGATAAGATAACTATCGTAAATGACGAAATAATAATTACCAATTCTCTATCAATCTCGTCATTTCTTCCAGAATCTATGCCTTCAACTTCAATGAAAATAATCATTTGATTATTTTCCTCATTTGTTTCCAATATTTCTGCTGTACTATCAACTTCTATCTTAATCTCTATTCCTTCACTTTGATAATCAAATTGTGTATCGCAAGTTGAAATTCCTAATCCTCCTGGGGCAATCTTTTCAATAGTATCTTGTCCAACCAAAATACCATCGATATTACATTGAATATTTACATTATTGGCTTCTGTTCTCCCTAAATTTCTCACATATGAAATTATTTGCACTATGTCTCCTTCTTCTAAGATTTCGTATTTTACTCCATCTTTTGTAATTTCAATCTCATCTACAGATAAGTCCGGTTTTGCTGAAACAACAATCTCTATTGTTTCACTTATTTCAAATTCTCCGTCACTAATGACAATCTCAACTGTGTGAGTGCCACTCTGTACCGGCGTCAATACTAAGTTACGAGACGAATCAATAGTTGCCCAACTTCTACTTGTTGAGATGAATAATTCTTCGGTATCTACATCAATTATCGAAATATTTACGATTTCCGTATCTCCTAATTCTACATAAGCAGTTAATGGTAGACCTCTAAGGATCGGAGAATCTTGTACTGAATTTATCCTAACTTTGAAAGTGTCATTCCATGCATTACCTCTTTGATCAATAATACTAATATTTATGTTAGTCTCACCATATTTGTTTTCTAATGGTTGTATCTTCAAATTACCATCTTCTGATGATACTTCTACTAACTCTACATCCATACTAATCGCAGTTAGGACAAGTTCCTCCTGACTAGTAATGTCATCTTCACATCTGGTCGATATCGGCATAATTAAACCACCTTGATCTTCATTTATTTCTAAATCATCCATTTGTATACATTCTGGGTCGTAATCCCATTCAATGTGAAAACCACCTTCAATGCCGATTGATCTAAGGTGGAGAACAGTTGTTTCACTTGTTCCATCCGATGCCCATTGAAATCTTGTAGCTATTCCAACTTCAAAATTTCCCTCTTCTGGAATTGCAAACCCAATTGGAATAGAATATGAGAAATTACCTATTCCGATATCCATGGAAAATACTAATTCATTATCAACAGCAAACAAAACTTGTGAAGAGTTTGACAAGCCATCAGTTTTACCTGTTACTTCTCCCTCTATTATTAGTACCGGATCATTAATGTCTATCCTTATTTTTTCTATGCAACCATCATGAATTAAAATCCTCAAATCTATTTCCTCCCCTAATATAGGCATTAATTCTCCAGAATTAATAGATTGGAATGTTCCATCATTTTTCTTGTATTTCAATGTGAAATTACCATCTCCATAGGAGTGTATCCTTCCAAATTCTTGTGAAGGTGGCTTCTCTATTTCAGTGATATCCCAAATTCCATCTTCTAATTGTTCATCTTTTTCTAAACCACAACTAGAATAAATTAAATTCTCAACACTTCCTTCATATGGTCCAAAGTCAATGATGGGTAATTCATTACTTGATACCACTGTTTCTGCTTTTACGTTCTCGAAGGAATACCATGGTTGATTATATTTTACTCTAATTCCTACTGCGTCTACTCTTACTTCAGAATCATCTGGTCCTACATTATCTGAAGCATAATCTACTGTGAATTGTGTATCTTCTATTTTCTGCCAGTCCCACTCTAGCAAATCATCCAATGAAATGACTAAAGGATTATTCATTCGATTGAGCCCACCAGGAGTATCGACATTTGTTAACACAGTAATTAATTTATCAGGTCCATGATTTTGAAGTTTTATGTTAACTTCATCTTGATATAATTCTTCAGGAATACTGATGTGTAAAACGACTGAAACATTCTCAATTCTGTAAGTATTGAAACTTGAAAAATCATACCCATCCATAGTTATATCAGGACCTTTAGACCATGTATAAGATGAGTCTGGATTTCCAAGAGTATTATTGGAATTAGTAATACTAGAAGTTGCCCATTCTGTATGGGATACAAAATTATTCGGTCTTGAGTGGGTTATTGATAATTCATTATCTGCAACCATTCCGACACTGTATTCTGCCATGTTAGTTGAAAAACCAGATGTAGACGAAATTTCCCATTGCCCTGGATCTTGAAAATTCCCACTTTCTAGTAATTCTATCTCCTCTGCAGAAATTACTTCATCAGCACTATATATAGGTAGAGGAAATAGTAAACCCAAGATCACAATCACAGTAAACAAACATTGTTCTCTCCACTCCATGGTACTCGCGTAAGTGTGCTATGCTTCAATACGTTGGTATAGTAGTGTAAATATTTTGAACATACGATTGATAAACGTTACATATTGCGCTAAGCATACATACGGCTGTGATGGTGTAATGGTTAGCACGGTGGGTTGTGGTCCCGCCGGTCCGGGTTCAATTCCCGGTCACGGCCCCATAAGTCAATTAAGAAAATCTTGATCAATCGAGTGCCCCATCCTATCTACTTTCGTGACTAAATAATCTTTATTTTCTTCAACTATTCCCACGACTAGTGGAGTCGTTACTTCAACTTCTATTCCAAATTTATTCAATTGTTTCACTTTTTCGGGATTATTCGTCATAAGACAAATTTTTTTAATTCCAATCGAACTAAGTATCACCGATGCAATATTATAGTTCCTTGCATCTACTGGATGACCTAACATTAAATTAGCATCATGTGTATCTACGCCCTTGTCTTGTAAGTTATATGCCTGGATTTTAGCATGTAGACCAATACCTCTTCCTTCTTGACGTAAATAAACCAGACAACCCCAGCCCCTTTCTTGTATTTGCTTTAGTGCAGCATCTAATTGTGCACCACAATCACATCTAAGACTACCAAAAGCATCTCCTGTAAGGCATTCAGAATGTACTCGAACTAAAACGGGATCCGGACCAGCCATATCGCCGAGAGTAAGTGCTACGTGATCAAAGCCCGTATCTTCTTCATGAAATACTCTGATTCTAAACTCACCATGAATTGTTGGTAGTTTTGCATCCGCAGGTACTTTAGTTTCTGATACTATCTCCCGTTTCTTCATACACTCACCAAACACTATTCATTTATTGAATCATCTAGCACGCAATCTCAATTAAAAAATAGATTTTATTATTCTAAAATGATATTCTCCAGATTTTTCCGTAACACTTTCCAATTCAACTCCCATTCTTTCGCAAAGTGACGGTATATCATGCAATGTTTCTGGATCATCACATACTACTTCAAAGACAGATTCTTGATGTGTGGAATTGATTGCTTTCCTTAATTCATGGACAGGTATCGGACAATAAAAACCCAATAAATCAAGATAAATTATCTTTTTATCGATAATATCACCCTATTTTTCATTCTTTTTCATGTAATGAATTGCTGTCGCCTCAGCCAATGTTTCTTCTTTTGTAAATCCCTGTCTTTGCAAATCCTCTGGTTTAACCATTTTTGTGGCTTCCATCCATTTTTTATGAAAAACTCCTTTTTCCCAATCTTCCAAGAACATAGGTCTGATGTATGAAGACCTACATACAGATCTGGTATTTCCTAGGTCAGCCGCAACGGTATCTACAACTGCCAGCATTGTAGCCATTCTTTCTTTCTCGGTCTTTCCAGGTAATTTAGAATTCTGTGCTAACTTAACCAACCCCTCAGGTCTCTTTAGCCTAGCACCTTTCCATTCTATCATTGGTTCGAATTCATGTGGATTATCCAATTCATTCCACTCTTCGAATAATTTTGGTATCTCTAGTATTTCTTCCTCAGAGGCTTCAGTGATTAATGCCAGTCTTGCGCCTGCCTTCCAAGTAGCCGCCCATGTCCTGAAGTTCTTAGCAGTATATCCTTTCCCTGTAGCTTCTTGGATATATTTATTTACATGATCTGCCTTTATATCTACAATATTTCCCATATCATCGCTATAACTAAATAAATCTGTTTCATCATTATTTTCACCTAGAGACTTTGATTCCTGAATCATTTTTACGATATCGTCATCTCTGATTAATAGTTTCCATGGCTTTCCTGATTTTCCTGTGAAACTAAATATTGCATCCATCTTACCTTCAATGGCTTTTTTTCCTTTCAAAAGAGTAAAATGCCCTTTTGTAATTGTTGTAAGTCCATATGATTCATTTTCTGCTGCATATTGGTCTGATCCAACTCGGATGTGATATCTGTCCATTAAGTATATTACAAGTGCAACTGCTTTGTGAAAGGGAAAGTTTCCTTTTTCAGTTTTCATTTCCAAATCACCCCAATAACGGTCTCTTATTTCTTGGAGTGCAACACCGAATTCATCAACATCATCAAACTTCATATCTGCTCTTTTCTTTATCCAATCGGGGTGATATCTATATTGTAATCTTCCCTTATCATCTTTACCAGTAGCTTGAATGTGTCCTTTTGGGTTACTATCAAACCATACTTCTGTCCACGCAGGAGGAACTGCAAGAGAATTTAGAAATACTATCCTTTCCTCATCTTTCAAAATCTTCCCATCTGGGTTAATATATTTCCATTCTATCTTTATTTTATCATCTTCTTCAGATTTAATTTCTATTTTTTCCCTAGTTATTCCAGGGACTTTCCTGTTGGATATTTTCAAGCCAGCACTTTTAGCAGAGGTTGCAGTATCTATCTCCATAAATGTCGGACGTGTAGGGAGACTAAATCAATTACGAAAATTAATCAGAGAATTGAGCCAATAAACTCTCAAGATTCCTTATGTCTGCCTCCATAGTTTCTCTTTCGACACGTTTCAAATCTCCTTGTGCTAATTGAGTCTGAAGATATTCCAAATCTTCTTTCATACTCTCTCTTTCATCCTTAACTCTGGCTTCATCTCTTTCCATACTCAAAGTAGCTACATGCTGTCTACTAGCCTTTCTCCTACTACGCCTGCCAATGGCTGATTCATCATTGTCTAACTTTCCAGTAGCGTCATATCCGTATGGCGATGCCTTCTCAGAAAGTTCTACTGAAACAGGATATGGGATACTTATACTTTCAATTCCAAATCGAATATCAATTTCTCTTAATAGCCAGTCTCTAGCCAAGAATTCATCACTGTAATCTTCTATCCAAGCATAAAGACGGTAAACTTTTGCAAAATCTCCTAATTCTCTTAGTAATACCATTGGTTGTGGATCAGATAATACATATTCGCACTTACTTGCAACATGCGACATTACTTGCTTTACATGGGCAGAATTTTCATCATAATCTACTCCTACATCAATTCTCAAGGAGACTCTTGTAGCCACTCCGTCTCCTCCTCCTCTTGCGAAATTAGTAATGGTAGAATCAATGAGTCTATTGTTTGGAATAATTACTAATTGCTCTGAAATTGTGATTATTTTAGTAGAAAGTATTCCAACTGAAACTACATTCCCCATGACTCCATCTACTTCTATTCTATCTCCAACTTCAAATGGCTGGTCAATAGCAAGCATGAATGAATTTACAATATTCCCTAGAGTTTGTTGAACTGCAAGACCAATTATTAGTGAGAAAACTGCCAGGGATGCTAATATTCCAAGTAATTCAATTCCTATAGTGTTTAATGCCAAGTTTAATCCAATAAACCAAATTACTGCTCTAGAAATAAATACCATTATTGGATTGCCACCAGTAACTGTTACTGATCTATTTACAGTGTATTTTTCAAAAATTGCTGGTACTACATACTTTATCCCAACGCTAATCAGAGAGGTTGTTAATAGAATATAAATTGCCGAAAAATAAGGTTCGATACCCGAATAAAATGCACTATCTCCGCCACTATCAATCCAATCGATTGATATTTCTAAACCTGCAGATAATACAAATATGTAGAGCCTATTAGTAACTGGACCCAATGCTGCATTATCCCATTCATTCTCAGTTTTTTTCACAATTCTCCATGCAAGTCTGGAGAATCCAAATTTAACGCTTAATAATGCGACAAAAATAAGAATAAAGCTAAATCCTAATTGATAAAGAAGACCCATCTCTTCAATATCTTTCAATCCATCAGTCATTGGAGATAGTATACTCTCTAATTCACCTGCCATGTTATTGCCTCTATTCTGTCGCTTTCAATTTCTATTAAATGCTTATCTCTTAACTTTCATCCTCGGTAATGAAATCATAGGCCTGTTTTGCCCATTCATCTCTTCTAATTCTTCCTGGGAAAAATTCTATAGCAACATTCACTTGTTCCTCAATTTCAAAATTCATATTCGCAATTTGTTTGAATGTGTATATCCCTAATGCATTTAATTTTTCTTCTATAAATGGCCCCACTCCTTTGATATCCTGAAGATTATCTCTCTCGATAATTATCGCACCAATTGGAGGAGTTTTCGTAATGCCACTTACTCCAATTAATGTATTGTCTTCTTTTCCTTCCCACTTTAATAGTATATTTCCTCTTGGATCGTAAATATATGCATTTCCACTATCAGGGAATGAAGATGCATCAGATAAAGTTATGCTAGTGGATTCAGTTGTAATTTCGGAGACAATATCTGAAGTTGCTGCAATACCAATTGTAGCGAAATCAATATTTTCAGCCTTTTCTGCTACTCTTGCGAGTAGTTTACGCCTCTTCTCATCTGCAGCAGCAGCCTTTGCAGCAGCAGCTCTTTCTTGTTCATCCATTTCCGCCAGTGCTCTCTCAGCTTCTTCCTTTGCAATTCTCTCTGCTTCCTCTTGAGCCGCTCTTACCCTTGCTAAAGCGGCAGCAGCCCTTGCAGCAGCCTCTTCCTCGGCAGCAGCCTTTGCAGCAGCCTCTTCC
>TARA_B100001113_G_scaffold191394_2_pt1 | contig 9836 bp, 11 predicted proteins | sample TARA_B100001113 | Tara Oceans TARA_B100001113 (sample SAMEA2622402) | marine metagenome | biome: marine biome (ENVO:00000447); feature: deep chlorophyll maximum layer (ENVO:xxxxxxxx); material: "saline water (ENVO:00002010), including plankton (ENVO:xxxxxxxx)" | depth 50 m | reverse complement strand
TGCCCTGCTTCTGCAACAGCCCCTGCAAGACCGCCCATGCCTGCAACGGATGGGATCACGCCAATGAACATAAACCAAACCAACCATGATGCTTGCTTGCCATTAAGGTTTGTTTTTGGCCCAGGCATATCTGAAAATGATTCCAGAAAAGTCTGCTGAGTTGCTATAACATAACGACTAATCTCGGCTTGAATCAGCGGTTTGCTCCAAAGGCTTAACAATAACCACCATAACAAAGCAAAACCAGTTGCTGCTCCTAACAATGGTGACAGGGCTATTGAACCACTTCCAACAATACTGCCAGTTACAATAATGCTTGGTCCAATAAATTTCATACGCTGAATAAATGAAGCAGGTGCTTTAGTCATGGTTTTTTTGCAGAAGTACTACATCCTTTGATTTTATTTCACATTTCCAGCTCCTCTGAGAGGCTATCACCTCAAAGGTATTTTCACAATAAAAAGTCACATGGGTTGGGTCTCTTCGATAGTGCCAACTCTCAAACATCTCATCTGATGTTAAAAAAGAAGTCATCACACCTAGCCAGCCTCGTGGTTTTAGTAAGTCATTGAGAGTATTAAACTCTTTAAATGGATCATGGAAATGCTCTGCCGTTTCTGTACAAGTTATAAAATCATATTGTTTTGAGAGCACATTCTTATTGGGATAAAAGAATGGGTCATACAATGAAACCTTAAAACCTTCTTGAGTTAATATATCTGCTAACGCTGGTCCTGTACCACAGCCAAAATCTAATCCATGAGCACCAAACGATAATTTTTCTTTAAGTGGATCAGAGAGTTTTGATAAAAACGCTCGATATTCTTTATCTTGAATATCATTGTTATGCTCTAAGTATCGCAGCTCTTCTTCTGCAGTATCGATAAAATAAGATTTATCTAAATACTTACCTCCACAAACATTACAACTCCAATACTTTTTTCTGTCTAGGGTTTCAAAGCTTGAAACAGCATTAGACCTGCAGATATTACAGATCATTTTAAAATAATCTTTTGAATGCCTTCAATCGATTCAAGCATTCCTTGATGAATGCCATCAGCAAAAATATCTGGAGAGATTTCAGTGGTCCAGCTCAGCATGCACTCTTGATCATTGATGGATGCTATTTGCATAGTAGCTAAATGATGTTCAACGGGTGCAGGAGTCTGTATAGCAGAATACTGAAGTAACATGTTTGCATGGTCTTGTTTCAAAATTTTTTCGGTGATCTGCCCCATCCCCTTCATTTCGAAATGTCTATAGTCGCCTTCTAATGTAATCTCCTCAATCATAGGAACCCAATCACATCTTCCGATATCAGAAAGGATAGACCAAAGCTCCTTAGCAGAACAATTAAACCTAATATCTTCTTTCAGCGTTTTCATTTTTTTATCTGAAATTAATGTTCTTTAAAATTTTTATCTAAGAAAAATTTGATTCTACAGCAAAGCATCAAGAATCATCGCCTTGTTCGGCTTGAAGCATCACCTCAATTGGCATTTCAAAAGCGTCACGTTTTAAATACCATACCCGTGAAACAGCATCAGTATTTAAATCGCCATAGTAATGAGGAAATAAGCCACTTCTATCACCAAGAGGAACAGGAGCCTCAAATTTTATTCGGTCATGTGTCTGCGAATGATCAACTTGAAGCAGCACGACTGATTCTTCTTGTGCAAAATACAAATACAGAGTTGCATTAAGTTGAGTTGCCAAAGAAAGATGAATGAAACCATCCTTTTTATCTAGTTCAGTAATTATCAATCCAGAAGCTTGAGCTTTCTCCCACTCATTCAAGGTAAGAACTTTATATATTTGATTATCCAAATTAAACTCCTCAGTCCCACCAGTCACATTCTCAGACATTACAAAAATTGAGAACAATAATAAGCATGTTAATCGGTTTTGCATTTCTTTATTAAATCCATCTTCTGGTTGATTTTATATATTTATCAAAGTCATTAGAAAAAAGATCTTTCATCGCTTTCTCTTCGGGAATAATTTGAAACTTTGTTATATATGCACAAAATAGAGCGACTAAAATAATGCCACCTAAAAGGTTAAAAAATACAGATATTGAGACTAATATAAATGCCATACCAAGATACATTGGGTTGCGAGTGTATTTAAAAATCCCATCTATCACCAACTTTGTTGCCAGCTCAGGACTCAAGGGATTTACGGTTGTATTGTCTTTTCTAAATAATCGAACAGCAGATATTAAAATAAAAAAACCTATCAAAAGCAGAAAAATTCCAAGATAAGATGAATGCTGAATTTCAACTACTGGAAAAATTTCTCTAGAAAAGTAAATTGCCAAACCAAATATCAAAGTAACTATTGGCGGTGGAATTTTTGTTTCCATATTACTTAATCCTCCTCACTCTTAAACTGGTTTTCTTTCCTTCGACCTTCATCACATAGCCGCTCATAAAACCCTCAGAAATAGAAACTGTTTGCCCTTTACTTACTGGAGCTCGATCATAGATATCTTTCACGCTACGCCAGGTTTGGTTATTATCTAAATTGATATAAATCTTGTAATTACCCCGCTTGCTTACATGAACTATTTTTGCTGTAATAGAAAAATCTTCTTTTGGTTTTTCTAAACCATAATCCTTTTTCTTTTGTTCAGAAATTTTCACGGTTTTTTGTTTCTTGGAGTTGATTAATGCTTCTTGAATTGGTTTTTTTTCTTTAAAAAGAGAATCGTAGCAGCTAAGTCTTTCAACTGAGTCAATCGTATCTACGCACTTTTGTATGTCTGAGTTATAAGAAAAAGCAGGTACGCTTAAAAAAAATAACCCAATAAAAACGATAGGCTTAAATTTAAATGATCCGTACTGAGCTTTTTCAAATATTAATTTATTAAAGTCTTTCATAGTAGTAAAAATATAACTCTCCAACACAAGAAGTCAAAAAGATTTTTCTCGCCAGATGCCCTAGACTTTATTTTTTATGTGGGTGCTAGGCGGCTCAATGAATGCACTTAACATCTCGCCAAAATTATTCTTATTCTTTATATCGTCAATCATGGATGTCCAAGCCATAAAAGTTATCTTTGTTGGGTTATAAGTATTAACATTATTGACCAAGCCAAACTTCACAGGTTCTTTTTCCGGCTCAAAGGTCCCAAACATTCTGTCCCAAATTATTAAAAGATTTCCATAATTCTTATCTATGTATTGTTTGTTTGAGCCATGATGCACTCTGTGATGAGATGGGGTATTAAAAACCCACTCGATAAAACCAAGTTTTCCTACAATTTGCGTATGACCAACTATTCCCCATAAAGTACTCATAACTCCAGCTACAGCAATGATTGTTGGATCAAGCCCAAGTAGAGGAAGAATCATAAAAAAGGGTATTTTGGAAATAGGTCCAAACCATGCTTGCCTAAAAGAAACCGCAAAATTCATTTCTTCACTTGAATGATGGCTGAGGTGAATGGCCCAGAGAAACCTAACCCTATGTGACATTCTATGATAAATATAAAAAACAAGGTCAATCATGATGAAAGTTAAAACCCACATTGCCCACAAAGGCAAAATGCTGGCAAGGTCAAGAACCTTAAATTGATACAAATAAAAATGAAAAGCTAAGATAAGCCCTTTAATAGAGAAAGCTACAATAATATTTCCTGTAAGCAGCCCAATGGTGCAAAAAGTATCTTCTTTCTTGTAGTATTTCTTGTTTTGCCAGTTAGATATTAAAAGTTCTGCAAAAATCATAGCCAACACTATTGGCGCGCCAATTGCGTAAACCTCATTTACAGTCAGATCAGTCAAAATATTACCCTTTTAAAAATATAGGGTAATATGATTTTGATCATTTAGCACATTTTTAACAACTAGGTGTTAGGCGTTGTCTCCATAATCCTGCATATGCTTTGCTGTTCTTTCGTTTGTACCATACATAAAGTGATTTTCCATTTTCTCTCTATATTTACTTGCTGGGACAGTTAGCCCAACAGCCTCTGCTACTTCTCTTTGATGCATGGGGGTAGCTCCGCAACAAACACCGAGCAGCCTAATGCCTATACTGTCGACTTCTTTAAAGAATTCTCGCATCTCATACCTATTGCAATAAAGCGGATCTAAGGCAGTGGGGAATGTTCTCCCATGTGGTGCATGACAAGTACAACCATTATTATCAGGCAAATTGAAAAAAGTTGGATGCTCTTCAGTTGTTCTGAATGGAAGTGGCAAAGCAGCCATGTGGCAGCTTATGGCCTCTCTTATTTCTTTCAGATAAGGAAGCATGGTCTGCGGCCCTCTAAAACAGTTCATTCCAACAACGTCTGCGCCCCTTTGCTCAAGCTCCTTACATGTATCAACTATAGAAACGCCATCACGCATAATATTTTCTCCCATTGGAGCAATGTTTATGACCGAAGGCAGTCCGGACTTTTGAATAATTTCAAGTGCTTTATATGCTTCTTCGGCATAATAAAAAGTTTCTCCCATAATTAAATCAGCACCTTCGTCTACTGCCCATTCAACCATTTCATTAAACATACGCTCTACTTCAAGCTGAGACTCCTTGTTACCCTCTTCCCAAATATTAGAATTTGAGATGTTGCCGGACATTAAATTGGGCTCTCCTCCACCAATAGGATTATCGGCAACTTTTTTTGCGATCTTTAGAGCGGCTCTATTGAGTGGCTCCAAAAGATCCTCCTTGCCAATAACTCTCATTTTTTCTCTATGACCGTTATAGGTAAAGGCTTGAACGATATCAGATCCTGCATGTTGAAAATCTTTATGAAGATTTTCTAAAGCCTCTGGGTGCTCTAATGAAACCATGGGGACAAACTCACCCGAAGCCAAATAGCCTCTTTTTTCTACTTCAAATAAAAAGCCCTCAGCGCAAATTACTGGGCCTGCATCCAATCTTTCAATTAATTGTCTTTTCATATTTATATACCTCGAATTAACCCAATAATAGTTGCGTATAAAGCAGCTATTGGGCTCTTGGTTGTTAAATCCTGGGAATAATTTCCGTTTTAGCTCTTTCTTTAAATTCGCGGCAATAGGATCAAATCACGACTAAGATCATTTTATCTATTAATTTTTTTTTTGCAAACTATTCTCTATCTAAGAATATTCATATTTTAAAAAGCACTTGTAGCTTTCTAATTCTAAAAAGTGAAAATGAAAAATTTTATTTGTATACAGAAGTCAATTACCAGGAGGTCCAGCCACCATCAACCATTATATTTTGACCTGTAACATATTCTGATAAATCTGAAGCAAGATAAGCAACAATGCCTTTAAAATCTTCTTCAATCGCCATCCTTCTTAAGGGTGTTTTTTGTTCATATTTTGAGATAAATGTATCTGATTGATCTCTAAGAATGCCGCCAGGAGAAATACAATTTACTCTGATTTCATGAGCTAGGGTAGTTGATAACCATTTTGTTAGCTGTATCAGCCCCCCTTTGGAGGAAGAATATGCAGCTGGATTTCCTATCTCTTCAGATTCATATAGCGAATAATCTGGCGCCGTGACTCCGTATATAGACCCAATATTTATAATTGATCCATTACCGCTCTTTTTAATCAAGGGGAACAAGTCCCTCACAAGGTGAAATACTGAAACAAGATTAACCTTAAATGCTCTATCCCATGTTTCAAGAGATTGCTTTTCAAATGATGTTGCCCAGCCATCGAGTGGAGTGGAACCAACTAATGCAGCAGTATTAATTAAAATATTTAATTTCTTATGTTCTTTTAAGATTTTTTTTATAGCGCTTTGTCTTGAGTCTGAATCTTCTAAGTTTGATTCAATTGTATAAATTTTTACATCGTTTTGTTCTTTGATTCTTTTATGAAGGTCTTGAAAATTTGAATCTGGCAAATCAAGCAATATTAAGTCACATCCTTGCTCAGCTAAGGTTTCACATATCGCGCTTCCTAAAAAACCACATGCTCCTGTTACCAGCGCAGTTCTTCCATCTAAATTCATTAGCTCTTTTAATGTTCTCATACCATGTCCTCTTTGTTTTTAAATAGAAATTCAGCCATTTGCATATCCAACGGGTTGTCGATGTCAATGGCTCTTTGTTTTGGGATGAAAACAGACCGGACTTTACCATCAAAAAGACCAGCATTGGATTTAATGGATGCTGGTGAAACAACGTATGCCACTGTTGTCATGTCAAAGACCTCAGGAACATCTTGTCTTCTGCTAACTTTGTCATCTGGTTTTATTACCAATGAAGAAAATCCCTCTGCATCATTCTTAATCATATTGAAATATGGGCTTCTATTTGCTTCTGTGACTGTGATTACAGAATCAACATCATTTTCCTCAAATTCAGAAATACATAGGTCTATGTCTTCTTGATTTCTCAGGGGGGCTGTGGTCGGTAGAACTATTAAAGAAAAATTGCTCTCCCCATCATTTTCTAAATAATCAACGGCGTGTCTCCAAACTAGCCATTCTGGAGAATCATCTTCTGCAAGTTCTGCGGGCCTAATGAATGGAACTTCGGCGCCTGCATCAGATGCAATTTTTGCTATTTCTTTTGAATCTGTAGAAACTATTACACGCGAAATTAAATGGTTTGTCATCGCGGTCTCTATGGCCCTAACAATCAAAGGGACTCCGTTGAAATTATAAATATTCTTATTTGGAAAGCCTTTTGAGCCTCCCCTTGCACAAATAAGGGATATGTATTTCATTAATTTATTTCTACTATTTTTTTTAATTTACTAGAAAATCTAGTTGCATCAATTACTTTTAAGGCTTTTAAGCCATCTTCGCCATTTGCCTCCAATTCATCATGATTTTCAATACTTGATATTAAATTTTTCAATTGAGAACTATAAGTGTAATCTTGCTCAACAGGCTTGGAAAAGATTTTTTTCCAATTATCTTCTCCTTTTTTCATTATATAAACTGAGCCTGAGAGAAGATTGCATTTTAAGGTTCCTGCTTCACCAATCGCAAAACAATTTCTCACATCATCATGTCTTATAAAATCCATATTTAATGATGCGGTTGTGATTTTATTTTCTTGATTTCCAGAATTAATGCCCATAAGAATATTTGCAGAATCCTCAACATCAATTTCTAGATCACTTTGTTTGGATAAAACAGACATTACCCATTTAATATCTCCGAAAATCCACAGAAGATAATCAATTTCGTGACTAAGCTCTAGAAGAGCTCCCCCGCCAAGTTCTTTTCTGGCTGAGACACTTGAGGAATAATTTAATCCCGGTCTCCATTTTTCTAAATTTTGCCCAATTTCAGACCTTACTGACAAAACTTTTCCAACTATATTTTTCTCTATTGAAGATTTAAAAAATCTTAAACACGGCAGAAATCTTAAATTAAAGCCAGTCATGAGTTTTAAATTTTTATCCCTACAAACACTTATTAAATTAGCCACGCCTTCTAAGGTATGCGAAATGGGTTTTTCTATTAATAAATGAATTCCTGAATTTGCAAGCTGAGTAGCTATAGAAACATGAAAAGGAGCTGGATTAGAAATTATTGCTAGGTCTGGTTTTTCTTTAATTGCAGCATCAAGGCTAAAAAATGTTGCATCAATGGCAGGCTCATTTTCACCCAAGTTATTCTTATCATGCCTTAAAGCTAAAAGTCTAATATGAGGAATTAGTTTTTTAATCAGCCTCATATGTCTTTTGCCAATACTTCCTAAGCCGACTATAAGAACAGTATTAATTGGTTGTTTCATTTTAAAACTTAATTAAGAGTGGTCACCATAATATAATATTTTTTCTTAATGAGACTGTTTGTCAGACAATGTTCTAAAAAACTCACTTTTGCCGATTAGTTCTTTATAAGAGCCTGATGCTTCTATTTGTCCATTATTAAAAACAACAATCTCGTCAAATCTATCAAGAAGTGAAGACTTGTGAGTAATGCAGATAATAGTTTTAAAATTGCTGTTAAAAATATTTTCATAGATATTTTCTTCTAGCTCAGCATCCATCCCGCTAGTTGCTTCATCTAAAATTAAGATGTCACCTCCTCTATAAAGTGCCCGCGCTATTCCAATGCATTGCTTTTGCCCACCGGAAACCATTTGGTTAGAATCAGATATTGGAGTTTCTATGCCCTTGGGAAGCTCCTCTATCAAATTAATTAAGCAAGAATCTGAAATAGCTTGATCAAAAGTTTCTTGATGAATGTCCTCACTTGAACCAAATGTAATGTTATTCCTCAAAGTATCTTCTAAAAAAAATATTTTTTGTGGGACGTAAGAAAAATTTTTCCTATAACTCTTAAAAACATCAGCAAAAAGAATATTATTATCTAATCTTATGCTTCCAGAGTCAGGCTCTAACATTCCCAAAAGCAAATCAACAAATGTAGATTTTCCGGAACCTGTTGGTCCTACAACTGCAATTTTTTTTCCTTTTTTAATTTTCAGACTTAAATTCTTTAGAGATTGCTTATTAGATTTCTTATAAGCAAAAGAAACATTTTCAAAAGATATTTCACTTAAAAAGGTGTTGTCAGCTTCGCCCTTTTCAATATTTGGATCTTTTTTGAAGTCTGAAGGATGGGCTAACAAGCTTGTAACATTTTTGAGATGGGGAAGGCGGGCAAATATTTCGTAGGAAAAGTAAAAAATATTTTGAAAAGCGGGCAGTAATTTTAGAGCAGCTATACCATAAACTGAAAGTGTTGCAAAAAAAGATGAGGTGCTTGAGCCATTAAAAGTAACAAAGATTGATGCGATTACCAGCATCATCAATAATACAGAATCAATAAAAAAACGGGGCATAAGTGCCATTGACATATTGATTCCTTTTAATTTTGCTCTTTCAGAGTCAACTTTTTTAAAGTTAGAGAGCACCCTATCCTCATGATTGTAAAATATTATTTCTTTAAATGACCCAAACATGTTGGTAACAATAGCAAGAGTGGTATCCATATACTGAGTAATTTTTAGACTATTCTTTTTTGTTGATGCTTTGAATAAATAAAAAATGACGATGTATGAAAATGCGAGAATTGTTGCGAGCCAGAAAGTTAGCGACGCATTAAAAAAAAATAAAGCAGTTGTAATTATTAACGCAAGAATGGTCTTGTTAAGAAGATTCATAAAAAAATTAATTATGTCGGCAACTACGTCTCCGTCATGGATTACTCTTGAGATATTTTTAGAGGATTGGGATTGAAGAAAAACCGACCATTCTAAACTTAGAAAATGCTTTAATAGAGAGGTCTTAATCTTAGCCCCCATCATTTCACTGAATATACTTATTCTCCTTATTGATATTGTAGATAGCAAAATTGAAAAGAGGGAATAGAATATAATTAGCGAACAAAATAATATCAAAATATATTCTTCAGATATTTTAAAGAAGGCCAAAAGATAATTCAAAAAGGGTATATCTATCAACGCTGATCCGAGGTTCTCCAAATTAAGAACCAAGAAAGCAATCGTTGCTAACCCACCCACCTCTATACACGCCACCAAAGTTAAAACTACAGACATAGAAATAAGTTTTCTAAAATCGTCTTTTGCAAGGATCAACTTAAAGCTTTTAATTAAATCAAACAAAGTTTTTGGAGGGTTTGCTGACTAGTAGATAGGTACATTGAGCTAAATTTAAGCAGGAAAATGATGTCATATCCATGATTAAATTATACCTGTTGAGGTTTAGCTGTTGGTATTTTTTTTCATTAGTGATAAATAAGCTTGGGCCATCTTGGCTATAGAATAGTTATTTTTTACATGCTCATAAGATTTTTTACTAAAAACATCTATGAGTTTTGGGTCAATAATAAACCTCTCCATAGCCTTTTCAAGGCTTGAGCTATCTTTTGGTTGAATGAGAAAACCATTAGAG
>TARA_B100001113_G_scaffold293556_2_pt1 | contig 9843 bp, 9 predicted proteins | sample TARA_B100001113 | Tara Oceans TARA_B100001113 (sample SAMEA2622402) | marine metagenome | biome: marine biome (ENVO:00000447); feature: deep chlorophyll maximum layer (ENVO:xxxxxxxx); material: "saline water (ENVO:00002010), including plankton (ENVO:xxxxxxxx)" | depth 50 m | reverse complement strand
CCACAAGCCGAGACACTAGCCGTAAATCTGCAAGGATTTTAGAACAGCGGCTTCACCACAATATGAGGCGGGTCGGATATGAACAGCGGTTGTACCAAATCTTCTTGGACAACAATCGTTATGGAATGGCACCTGTCGCAAACTTTTATGGCAAGGACGGTAACGTACCTGTCAACATTGACCCTTGGTCTTATTTTCCTGACCCTCGTGTCACGGCACAGAATAGACATGAAGCAGACTTTACTGGATATCGAACATGGGCCAGCCTTACAGCTTTGTATAGGCGTGGACATTACGACAACCTTGAACGGATAAACGATGCAAGACCTTCACTGTCTTGGACCTCAAATCAATTCTTAAAAGATACCATACGTGAACAGAGTGTGGACCCCACCATGCCCGGTAACTATGGAACAGACTATAAAAATTATTTTGGTCTGGGTACTGCACACGTTCTTAACACTCTTTATGTTTTTATGGACCCCCGCCGTTTGGATATCCCAGCACCTTTTGGTCTGTATCGGATTGTTGTGGTGGATGAGAATGTGGTGGTTCAGTTTGATGCTTCGCCTTATCCGCATGAGAGTATTCCAATTATTCATGGGGAGGGACAGTATGATGCACATAAAACTTTTGGGTCTTCTCTATATGACTTGCTTATGCCTCTGCAAAGATATCAGGATTGGCTCCTTCGTACCCGTGTGGAGAATGTACAGAGTATTGTACAAAACCGTTTAGTTGTTGATCCAAATCGAGTAAACATAAAGGATATTCTAGACCCAAATGCCGCAAGACTGGTACGAACATTACCCGGCGCAAATCCCGGCGATGCTATTTTACCTTTACAGGTTCCAGATGCTACGAGGAACTATTTTGCAGACCTCGATACTGCTGGACAACTTATGCAAAGAGTTGCCGCCGCATCAGATACTGCACAAGGTATTCAAGCAGAAACACAGCGCACAGCCACAGAGATTGCACGTTTAACGGCTCTTGGACAACAGAGGCTGGGCATGCAATCACGTCTTCTGTCTAGTACCACTATCAGACCTTTAGTTCGTCAGATGATTTCAAACCTTCAATTCTTTGAAGTTGACGGTGGCATGGTTTCTATCCCAGAGGAAAGCACATCAGATAACCCAACAGGCGATACTAGGTATAGCCGTGGTGATATTTTAGGTGACTTTGATTACGTAGTTGTGGACGGTACACTGCCTCAGTCTCCTGAAGAAAATTCAGAAAATCTTATTCGTTCTATTCGCGTTCTGTCTGAAACAGGGGCGGCACAGAACTATGACATGGATATGTTTGTAGAGCGATTGATTGAGAGTTTCGGTTTTACAGATGTGGAGAACTGGAAGAAACAACCCAGTGAGATAGTGCCAGATGAACAGATTATGCAACAGCTTCAAGCCGGTAACTTGGTTCCAATGGGGCAAGCGGCTCAAGAAATGGGTCAGCCGGGTGTGGTCCCTAATCAGCCTCAACCACTTACGCCGAGAGTATCGTGAAGGCTTACTCAGGAATGACATCCACCACATCTGGCAACTCTGAGAATAGGCCAGAGAGTTACAGGCGTGTGCGTAAAACCCGCACCTGTTGTTGCTCCATTCCAGTAGTTGCAAGGAAAAAAAGAAAGAGCCTACGCAGATGAAAGAGTTTGCTCTGGTCATTTCTATGTGGGGACACACAGGAGCCGAGTGGGTTTTTATGGGAAATCAATCTGTTCTTAAACACACTTTTAATCAGGAACAGTGTGAGTTTTTTGCACATGAAGAGATGTGGAACCATGAGCGAGATAACGAGTACTATAAAATTTTAATTCAATGCTATCCAACAGACTGTGCTGGCAAAGAGAGATGCGAATAAGAGGGATAAAATATTGGCAAAAGATATAAAGAGTGAAGAACTATCAAAAGGTTTTGAAAAGCTAAAAGAGAATTTCTTTTGGCAGACTTACAGGTCTCGTTTACAGGACGAGTACGAAAGGGTTGAGTTGGCACTTATCAGTAACGCATCGGCAGAGGCTGACCAGTTACGGGTATGTGCTTCATTAATGTCAGCATTCCGCACTGCGCTGGAGCTTCCAGATAGAATGATAGAAGAAGCACAGACGCAAGAGGAAATTGAAAGGTTTGAAAAAGATGGCTGAGAATATGACAGAAGCGGAAGTAACCGCGCAGAAGAACCCCGGCTCTGGGGCAATCACTGACCCCGCACAAGCGGCCAACCCTCCGGCAAATGCCCCCACCCCGCAAACAGACGCAGAAGCCAACCCTGACAAATCAGGTTTTTCAGCGGCAGAAAGACTACAGGCAAACGACAGAATGCCTGCTGATTTTGATTTTGAGGTGACAAATAACCCGGACCCAAGGGCTGGCGCAGAGGCTGGTGATGCAAACGCTCAAGACATGGGCGATGTAGAGGCAGATACTATTTCTCGTATGCTCAAGATAAAATTTCGTGGTCAAGAAGAAGAGATACCAGAAGACAAAGCCATTACCATGCTTCAACAGTTTAAAAGCATGGACAGCAAGTATGGACCTATTATGGAACTTGCTAGACGTGTGCAAGAGCAAACCGGTATCACAGACCCTAACCAAATAGCTAATGCTATGGGTGAAGGTATGCTACAGATGCTTCAAGCACAGCAAGGTCAGCCCGAAGCACCAACCGAAAGTCCCGCCGTAGCAGAAGCCAAAGCAGACCCTCGCGTGATGCAAAGAAATGTACAGTCTGATGAACAAGCCACACAAGCGGCCCAAGAGTTCTTTGAAGAGAATGGTCTTCAGCCAACAGATGCGGCTTTCAAATCAATGGCAAACATCTTTAAATATTCTTCTGCTATTGAGCAAGCGGCTACGGTACTGCCTACCTTGATGGAAGACGTAAGCATGTTTAAACAACAGCAACAGCAAGCGGCCATGCAATCCCAGCAAACCCTTGTTGACGCTCAAGCATCTGCTACCGCACAGGAACTTGGCATAGATGATGAACAGACTTTCAATGATTATATCTCTTGGGTAGAGATGCAAGAGCAAACCTTCCCCGGATATAAGGATGCGATTGCTACCAATCCATCAGCTATTGATAAGTCTATTCGTGATTATCATGCTATCGCAAGCGGCAGTCGTAATGCGTCTGAACAGGCTCAGATGAAGCAACAAGTCGAAAAAGATATTGCTAGAGCCGGTGGTGAGACCGTAGCAAGCCGTGGTTCAGATGAACCGGGTCAGGCGGCACCTTCTCGCGCATTCAGTGACCAGATGCTTGACCTTCTCTAAAAGTGCGAAAGCGTAGGTGGTTTGATTTTCAGCGTCTTAGAAATAGAAGAAGACGAGTGCCTTACAAATCACCTATTAGAGAACAGACATAGACATAGACATAAACAGTTGATTTGTGTCTATGTCTATACTATTATGTAATTGACTTTGATGAATGCCAACCAAACGGCGTTGTGTCGGCCAAGACCAAACGGAAACTAGCCTAACAATTACCTAGCGGAGCAATCAGAGAGGCGAACCCCTTTTAACTCTGGCTATATGAGGTAATTATTATGGCTACTCTCGGTATGCGTGGCACCGGCTCTTTTGCCGCTGACCATCGCCCTGAAAACTATCGCGAGAAGTACCTGATGCTGGAGCCGAACGGTTCGGCCCCGCTGACGGCAATTCTTTCGATGCTTCCTTCTGAAGCAACTGACGACCCGGAATTCCACAACTTCCGTAAGGACCTACCGGAATTTCGTTTCACCCACTCCGGTACAGCTACTGCGTCCGGCACTACTCTGACTGCATCTTCTGCGGCTGATTTGACTTTCATTCGTATTGGCATGTTGATGAGAAACTTCAATACTGGTGAAGTTGTTAAGGTAACTGGAAAACCATCAACCACTACCCTGACCATTACTCGTGGTGTAGGTAACGGTGGTACTGGTGCATCTGTTACTGCTGGTGACATCTTCTTCATGATTGGTAATGCTAACGCTGAAGGCGCGGACGTTCCAGACAGCATCTCATACGATGCCGCAAGCACTGAGAACTTCTGCCAGATCTTCCGTACCCCATACAGCATCACACGTACTGCGATGCACACGAACTTCCGTACTGGTGACCAGTATCTTGAGAAGTCCCGTGACGCTCTTAAAGAGCATATGGTCGGCATGGAACGTGCTATGCTGTTTGGCAAGAAGGACATCATCACCGGTTCTGCTGGTCGCCCAGAGCGTTACACAGACGGCTTGATGAACTCCATCACTACTAACGTAGAAGATGCCGCCGCAAACGCAAACGCTGGTCGTTTGACTGAAGATGAGTTTGATGCGTTTCTCGCAGAAAAAGCATTTGCTTTCGGTTCATCCGAGAAGCTGATGCTCTGTGGATGGAGAGTTGCAGACCACCTTCAGAAGCTAGCAAAGAACCGTTACCAGATTAATTCAACTGGTACTGGTGACGCTTATGGCGTTATGTTCACCACCTATAATACTTTTGCTGGAACACTTCAGGTGAAAACTCACCCAATGTTCCGCCAGATTCCGGGTGCTGAAAAAGACGCTATCATCCTTGACACTAAAGACCTTCGCTACCGCTTTGTAGATGATACATCGCTCTTGAAGGACCGTCAGGGTAATGGCGTAGATGGCGTGATTGATGAATACCTGACTGAAGCTGGTCTGGAAATTCTGCAAGAGAAGACACACGCTGTCATCACTGGCTGGAATACAATCTCTTAATCCAGACACGGATTAACAGTAAAATCTAGACAGAACCGCCTATAGAGATTATTCTGTAGGCGGTTCTTTCACTTAGACAGGAGACAGTAATGCCAGCAAAGAAGGTAAAGTTTTTCGCAAAGCGTCCCAACATGGAAATAAGTATAGACGGAAAAGTCTATAAGTTTGAGGGAGGCATACTCGCAGTGGACGAAAAACTAGCCGACCAAATCGAGCGGCACCACCTATATCGCAAAAATCATATCTTCATGGAAAAAGATGCGGTTACAGTGGATGGGAAGATGATTTCCATGAAAGATGATCCAAAACTGGTCGAACTTCAGGAAGCTAAGAAAACAAATAAAGATTTAATATTTTTCCAGTTTAATGGACGTTCCAGCATAGATGTAGATGCCGGTCCTCATAAGATTAGGTTTGAGCAAGGCAAAGCCGCTGTTGAACCTGATGCCGCAGATTATCTTCGCAAGCACGTATTTTTTAGGCAGGGACGCATCCAAGAAGTCGTGGTAGGTTAACATGTCAAGTTTCAATCCCTCTGGTTCAGGCACCGGCCAATTCTCAACACTCTCTGAGTTAGTTGATGACATGCTCAAAGAGAATGGTGAGGCCAGCCCCGCCGTCTTGAGGGCATTGGAAGAAAAGAAGTTTCTAAACTATGCGAACCGTATTGTTGCAGATATTAATAGGCACCCAACATTCCTAGATTTACTGGACAATTCATATGATGACCAAACAGGTTCGATTACGTCCGGTTCTAATGAACTCGTCATAGCATCCGGCACCGTTACGTTTGGCACTTACACGCCTGTTAAAATAGCCGGTGCGGGTCATAGCGGTTCTGATTTATTTTCTTTTGTTGTTAAACCAAAGACATCAGGCGGCTCTACTGTAAGTGGAACTTATTTGATTGCAGATGAAGCAGATACAACGGTTTCTAGTGTAGCTGTAGCACACCCATACAAAGTGAGACTGAAACGATACCAAGCAATTAGTGATACCAGACCTATTGATGATGAAGTTCTTATTGAGGGTTTGAAAGCCTACTACGCTGTAGATGATATTGATACCAACAACACTGGTTTAATACAGTTAAAGAACTCCATTTATCTGAACACATTAAACAACTGGTTAGGTTCCGTGATTAATATTCAAGGCAATCTAGAGGTTGAGATTAACGAGTACACCTAATGGCTAGGCGTTTATTCCCTTTCAATCGTTTCATAGGTCTGGACACAGTAACCAGCCCTACAAATATGTCCGAGAGGTTTTTTGTAGAACTGGAGGGCGCATACGTGGACTTTCGTGGCCAGATTGTACGTGGCCCCGGTGTGGACAACACAGGCCAAGGCAGTACTGAAGTCTATAACATTGCTCATTATGGCTCTGAGTATATTGTTGAATACGAATATGATGGCACAGATGTGGATATTCGAGTACCCGGCACCTTTTTTAATGGAGCGTTTACTGCTTCTACAGCGGCTATAACACCTATAAGTGTTGTTAACTTTGACCAAAAACAATTCTCTTTTATGGAAGGACACGTTCCAAAGTACTGGGATGGAACTGCTTTCGCATCCGCTACCACAACTAATGCAAGTTCTCTTGGTCGCTACCCAGACGGGGGGCATGCCGTCAACATTTTAAACAGACTGGCTGTTGCAGGGATACCTAATAAACCTACGGAAATTCACATTAGTGTACAGGATAGTTTTGATGATTGGCGTACTAATACATCGGGTGGCACAACACCGGCCGCTACAGACGGTCTCATACTGGACGTTAAGAACCAGTTTTCTAGTAATGATGTCATTAAAGGTTTGGCGGTTCTTGAAGGAGACAAGCTGGTTATCTTTGGTCAGAACGAAACACTGGTTTTTCTTGCGGATAACAACATCAACCAGTGGCAAATCGCCAGAGACTTCAGAGTGCCAATCGGTATTTTCGGAAGAAACACGGCAGTAAATGTAGGCACAGATATATTTTTCTGTAGCCGGTTTGGTATTCACAGTCTGAGACGTGCGGCTTCAGGACTTACACTTGAAACGATTATGTTATCTAGAGAGATACAAGATGCGTTTCAGGACGCTGTAGGTCGTTGCCCTGCTACAGGAGAAAGACAAGAGCCTCACGCTGTTTGGGACGGTGAACTTGGCCAATATCATGTCTTCTTTCCTCGCGATATAGTTAATTTATCTGGTACGACAGAGACTTTTGATAGACTTACATTTACATATGAACCCGGTGTTGGCCGTGGGGGCTTTAGGTCTTTTGCTTTCTCCCCTTCCACAAGCATTTCTTGTGCCTCTTTCTTTGCGAGGCCAGACACAAGTTCACAGATTTCTGCTTTACAGGTTGGCACATGGGGTCACGGCACAGGTGATGGCCAAGATTTAACTAGAGCTTCTAAGCCGGGTAGTGGTGATATGAATGTCCGTACACCTCTGTTAAGTCTTAATACACCAGACCAGTACAAGATGTTTAAGCGTCTTATCATTAGAGCGGTAGGCACTGCTGACTTTACGGTCACGGTCTTTGACCAAGACAATAATAACTTACAGTCTACGACAGTCCGTCCTGAAGCAGACAGCTTCGCGTCAACTGCCGGTATTAGTGGTGACCAGACCAGACCAATTGATATTCCGATACCACACAGAGCCAAAGCTATCTCTTTGCAGTTTAGCACAACGTCCAGTTCAAGTGGTTACAGTGTGGTCGGTTCATTAAGAATTCTAGACTTTGCATTAGTGGTTGACATTAAATAATTATGTCTATGTCTATGTCTAGCCTAGAGATAAAAAATGATGTAGTATTAGGTGACATTACAGAGCTTTGTCTCCGCTCTGAATTGCACAGAAACTGGTACATAAAAGACATACAACGTCTGTTTATTGTGCCGATGGAGATGGACCTAGCACGACTGTTCTACAGGGACGGCAAGGTCATTGGGTTTATAAGTTGGGCTTTTTTGTCTTACGAGGCTGAAAATTCATTTTTAAACCGTACACGCAAACTACAGCCAGAGGACTGGAAGAGCGGACAGCGGATATACATAATGGATTTAATTGCGCCATACGGAGATGTTGGAACACTTGGTCGATGGGTACGCGAGTATCTTACACCGATTGCTCCCAGCTTCAATACAGATAGGGCTTACTGGGTCCGAAGATATCCAGATGGTTCTATACGTAAGTTAGGTATGGCGTTTGAGCATGTTACAAAAGATAAATCCTTATAGAGATGGTATCACATTGACAGACTGTGTTGATGTGTTTGACCCTATTCAATCCAAGATATTTTGTTTTAGCAGTGATGGCGGTGACAGTGGTGGCTCTAATGTTGACGACCCTTATGGTGTCGGTGATAGCGGTGAGTTCAGTTCGGGCGGCGGGAATACCAACTTTAGTTCCGGTGGCGGGTCTTCTGGTGGTGATGATGATAGTTCTTCAAGCGGCACCACCTTTGGAGTAGGCGGTGTTTCCAAAACAGGTTCCACAGCGGCAGACGCGGCAATCGGTTGGACCTCTGGTGCGGGTTCAGGCACAGCCGGTAGTAACTATGAAGCATTACAAAATGCTACAACATCTGAAGTAGACTATGCCCGGTCTATGGCTGACCAAGGTGCATCTGTAGGACAGATTGCAACATTCCTAAACACAGGCACAGACCCGTTTGCTACAGCACAAGGCGGTACAGTAAATCAAGGCAGTAGCATCGGCTCTGTTATTCAAGGCGTAACACAGCAAGCTATAGGTCAGGCCGGTTATACATCACCTTCTATAGCCAAGCGGTCTTTCGATAATACATCAGGCACATTAACAGGCGGCGTGTCAGGTGCCGCTGGTGCGAGAGCAGAGGGTTTTGAAAACGAGGCTTTTGAAAGTGGTGCTAACGGTAGCGTAGAGTATGGAGAAATACCTTCGCAGACCCTTGAGCGTAGTCAGCGTCAGCAAAATCTTCAGGAACGCCTAGAGAGACGGGGCGATAATTCATTTGAAGTCACAGGTCTACGAGAGGCTTTGATACCCGGCACGAGCATTGGTAACAGACCCGGAAGGTTTTATCAGGGTAGTGGTGAAGCAGACCCAAGCAAAGAGAGAGCGTTCAACACCACTAATAGCGGTTTGATGGCAAGCGAAAGCGGTGCCTTTGGCTTATTAGATAAAGAAGGTATGAAATCGTTAGGCGAAGAATATGGCGTACCGGGTCTAGAAAACATGAACCCCAGAGCGCAGATGGTTAATCTGTCTCAAATATTTTCCGCTAATCCTGATATTAAAATCGGTAGAGCAGATCAGAAATTAGGCGGTCAGGCTGTCGTTCGCAATCAACAGATTGTAGATTACAACCCAGACACCGGCTCTTTCATGGTTGAGGGTGGCAGTAAAGGTTTCCTTGGAAGTGATTTAGGTAAAGCCTTTAGTTTCTTTGCACCGGCTGGCGTGGCTTCCACAGCAATGGGTTTAAGTGGCACAGCAAATAATCTTAAAAACGCCGTGCTAGATAAGGACACTGCAAGTGTTTTTGGCACGATTGGTTCTGTTTTTGGTTTGCCTATTGGTCTTGGTATTACCGGCCTAGATTATGCCGGAGTAGATGTAAACCGGTTCTTGCCACAGCTTCCTACAAGTAAAGCGCGGAACCGTTCAGTGTTTACGGAAGATACAGGCGGTGATGATAATACAGGCGGCGTGACTGCACCACAAATTCCCTATAATCAGCCAATCAATAATGAGCGTCTAATACCAGACACCGCCCCGACAGGCTTGCTACGCCGTAAGCGTTTGCCGGGTCAAGATGTATACGGCGTAACCACAAACGATTTTCCGTTTCTAGCCATGTCTGATGAGTTGAATACTTCAGGTTTGGGTGGGGGCAAAGGTCGCGGTAGGGCTGGAAGAATTCAGCAGAATAGAGGTAGATAGCCATGAGCATCTTTAAGAAAATTAGAAACTTCCTTGGAAAAGACGAAGTAAGAGCCGGTCTAGCTATTGGTAGTGGACTTGCTGGTCTGGGTGCTTTTGATGGTATGAAGTATGGTGGCGCACTGACAACAGGTCTGGGCGGTTTGAATGTTGCTTCTGGTTTGTCAGCCGGGGGTGTATCGGGCGCAC
>TARA_B100001113_G_scaffold69068_2_pt1 | contig 9878 bp, 7 predicted proteins | sample TARA_B100001113 | Tara Oceans TARA_B100001113 (sample SAMEA2622402) | marine metagenome | biome: marine biome (ENVO:00000447); feature: deep chlorophyll maximum layer (ENVO:xxxxxxxx); material: "saline water (ENVO:00002010), including plankton (ENVO:xxxxxxxx)" | depth 50 m | reverse complement strand
AAATGCAGTCATTATCTGAGTATTTGGGCTAGCTCCATCTAATTGATTTATTATTGGAATATTAATCTGACCGACAGTTCCTGATTTAGGAATTGTATTAGGAGAATATGAAATTCTTTTTCCTGTAACCGTAGAATCGTCTTCAACTAAAAATGCATCAGAAGGGAATGGTAGCATACAATGTATCGGATTAGTATTATCACAGCCATCTATATGAGGTATGGATAATAAATCAATAGAGTCGTCCTCTAAAAATTCACAACTATCAGGTTCGGAAGTTGTAGCATTAGGATCAAAATTAATCGCTGAAGCATCCATGCACCCTGTGACTATGATATCATTTTGGACATCATCAACATCATTTTCATCAGAATCATTTCCTAGACAACCTGCGGAAATCATCATCATGATTATTATTAAGATAGTGGAAATTTGATTTTTTTTATACTTCATTTACTTAACCTCAGTTAGTGTAGTATTCCACACCGACCCAATGCGGTAATCAATTGGTTATGAAAGTCTTCATAGAAACAAACAATAAATATGTAATATGAGAATATTAAAAAAATTACGTTGAAGGAATATTATTTAAATTTAGATGAATCAAATACATCTTCTTTGTTCAATCTTTTTGTTACTTCTGGTAAGGGATATTTTAATCCCGTTGCGGTGTTGAAAAGTACTGTTTTGTCATTTTTATCCACTAACCCTTTTTCAATAGCTATTTCATACGCAGCAAAGGTTGCAGCCCCTTCGGGAGAAAGGAGAAATCCGTCTTTTTGTCCTATGTCGTCACAAACTTTAGTGATGTGCTCATCTGTGACTGCAATTGCAAAACCGCCCGATTCTTTAATCGCATCTAGAATAAGAAAATCTCCTATTGCAGAGGAAACTCGAATTCCACTTGCTAATGTTTCAGCATTTTCCCAAAATTCTGCATGTCTCTTATCTTCATCCCATGCCTTTACAATTGGGGCACAACCTGTAGACTGGACTGCAACCATCCTTGGTAATTTACAATTTATCCATCCTAATTCAAGTAATTCATGAAAGGCTTTCCACATTCCAATTAAACCTGTTCCGCCCCCAGTGGGATAAAATATTACATCAGGCAAATTCCATCCTAATTGTTGAGCTAATTCAAGTCCCATGGTTTTTTTGCCTTCAATACGATATGGTTCTTTAAGCGTTGAAACAGCAAACCATCCTATCTCTTTTTTACCTTCATTAATTATTTTACCACAATCTCCTATTAATCCATTAACTAAAAACGTATCAGCACCTTGTGCTAAAGTCTCTGAAGTGTTGATTACAGGTGTATTATCAGGACATAAGACCGTGGATTTAAGGCCGGCTCTTGCAGCATATGCGGCTAAAGCCGAACCTGCATTCCCGTTAGTAGGTATAGCAAGATGTTTGAAGCCAAATTCTTTTGCCATTGAAACAGCCATAGCTAATCCTCTAGCCTTGAATGACCCTGTTGGTAGACGGGATTCATCTTTAACAACTACATTTCCATAGGGAACTTTCAGATGATCTAAACTACTTTTTAAGGTAATTAAAGGAGTTATGACCTCACCTAAGGAAATTTTATTTTCAGGATTAGAAACTGGTAATAATGGCGAATATTTCCAAAAACCTGGTTCAGAAGAAGTTTCTATATCTTCTCTATTAACTTCTTTTTTGATTTTCTCTAAGTCGTATTTAACCAACAAAGGTTTGCCGTTTGAAGATAAAGTATGTGGAATTCCCTTTTCAACTTTCTCTCCAGTAAAGGCGCATTCTAGATGAGTGACATAATTCATGATTTAGGTAGTATGTCTTCATTAATATTCTTTCTATGAACATATTTAATTCACAGATAGCATGACGAGGAAGCATGGAATTAGGCAAGTCATTGATGGCTATTGTCGTAATTCTATCTATTCTATCGGGATGTACAGCTCCTCCTGATAAAGTAGATCCTGCAGTCCTTGAAGCATTGGAAACTGGTGATTTTAGATATCTCGATCTTAGTGGCTTAAATTTAGCAAATACTAATTTTGATGGAACGAATTGGACTAATGCAAATGCATCAGGATCTGACTTATCAGGATCTGACTTCGGCATAGTTGATTTTACTTATGCTGACTTATCTGAGGCAAATATGAATGAAGGTTTTTTCTTGGGGGCAAACTTTTTTTCTGCAAATATAGCATTTTCAGAGATGAAGTATTCTAATTTCTTTTACAGTTCCTTAATATTTGCAAATTTATCACATACTATAGCCTTTGAATCTGATTTCGAATCTGCTAATCTAGAGAATGCAGATATGACGGAAAGTAATTTTAGAGATAGTGTATTCAAAAACAGTAACCTTCATTTAATTAAGGCATCAAATGCTGGTTTTAGAGGAGTTGTATTTGATGGGGCAAATATGACTTACGCAGATTTAAATTTTACAGATCTGACCGATGCTAGTTTGAAAGGTGTTGATTTACAATTTTCAGATTTAACGGGTGCAATAATAGATGGCACAGATTTTAGTGGAGCAGAATGGTATTACACGGTTTGTCCTGATGGAACAAATAGTGGAGAAACAAGAGATTGTTTCTAAAGATATTAACATTTAAATTCTTTTAAATTATTTAAAGAAATAATCTGTAAAGTTTCCTCATGAGTCGCCTCTAATACTACAGGACAAGCATTTCCTGTTTCGAATGCGTCTTGCCAAGTCTGAGCGCAAACGCACCAGCGGTCTCCGGCTTTTAGTCCTGGAAAATTAAATTGAGGAGCGGGTGTAATTAAGTCATTACCTCTTGAAAGAGCGAATTTTAGGAAATCGTCTGTAACGATGCAACAAACCGTATGTAACGATCTATCATTCCTATCAGTATTACAACATCCATCCCTGAACCATCCAGTCAAGGGATCCATAGAACACTGTAATAATTTACTTCCTAGAACATTAAATGAAGGTAACATAAAAAACCTGACAAAGTATTTGATTCATTAATTATTGCTTTCAACCATTGGCCTACTAGATCCACATTCAGGACATAATTGTGTTGCTGATTCAGAATACTTATGGAAACAAGCAGGACAAATTGGAGAAAGGATAAATTTTTTATTTATATTTATCTCAATCTTTTCATTTTCAACACGTTCTAAATGAATCTTATCTTTTTCATTAACAGGAATCTCAAAGCGCCCAGGGCCTCCAACTTTTAGTAAAACATCAGGAGGGAGGGTTACAGTCCCAGTATCATCAATAATCAACTCCCTGCTCTCCGAAAGATCCGAAATATCTACATCGTTACCATGTTGAGCAATGAATCTTCCTTCTCTTAACTCCAGGGAACGATCGCAGAATGATGCTACTTCTCTATTGTGCGTAACCAATAAAAATGCTACATCGAAGTCCTTGTTGAGGTCTGAAAACAATTTTAAAACTTCTCTGCTAGTTATTGGATCTAGTGCGCCTGTTGGCTCATCGGCAAGTATCAACTTAGGATCTGTAATCAAAGCTCTTGCAATTGCAACCCTTTGTTGTTCACCTCCTGAAAGTTGCTCAGGTAATCCTCTAGACCGGTCGCCCACTCCTAGTCTATCCAATAATTTCTGTGCTTTTGCTCTGGCAACTCTAGGAGTTATTCCTTGATGTCTTAATGGTTGAGCAACGTTATCCAAAGCGTTCATGTGTGGTAACAAATTTGAATCTTGGAATATAAATGAAATAGTTTTTTGACGGAGTTCAACAAGTTCTTTACCTGTAAGTCTAGTCATTCTTTTACCTGCTAATGAAACATTGCCTGCAGAAGGTTTCATAAGTCCTCCAAGGGATTTCAATAAAGTTGATTTTCCAGAGCCAGAAGGACCTACAACTGCAACTGCCTCACCTTCAACTATGGCTACATTGATTCCCCTAAGTGCCACTACATTACCGTCTTCTGCCTTTGACTCATAAATGTGGAAAAGACCATTTGCCTCTAGAATAATATTATTTTTTATTTTCATATTTATTCCCCCTTGAGAACAATTGCCAAATCTGATTTTAACGCTTTTCGGGTTGTATATAATAATGCTAGAACTACTGCAAATAAAACAGAACTATTCACTAATACCAAGTCAAACCATGGCCATATCAATTCTCTATCTATGGGTGCTGATTCGCCTAAAAATATTTGAAATATAAAACCGAATATTCCAAAGAAACCATTGAAAGATTCAGCAATTGCCAAGCCTAGAATAACTCCTAACCCCATACTTACCAAGAGAATGGCCATAATTTCAAACAAAACTAGACGAATTATTTGATTAGGACTTGCCCCTATTGCCTGAAGTATAGCAAGTTCACGCTTTCTCTGAGTCAAAACTAATGATAAGAAAACAAAGGCTGATGCTATTGAAGCAAGTGAAGCTACAACGAATTGTAAACTTAACAATCCCGGTGTTCCAAAAATTAAACCTCCTTTTCTCTCATTATCCTCATGAACGGTTGGCCAATCTGTGGAGGATGAAACTCCAATAACGTTTGATACTTCAGTACTTAACTCACGTAATGCATCTGCACAAGATCTATCTTTTTGATTACATAGTTCAAAGAACCATTTGTTTGAAGTATAGGAATTTGCTGTCTGATTTCCTACCAATGCCTTGTAAGTTGATTCTCCTATTACGATAACTTGTGAAGATTGAGTTGGTTCTAGCCCGGGAATCCACCTGTGACTGCCCATGTATTGAATATTAGCATCTGTAACGGTTGTGGATATATTTAATCCATCTGGACCAAATGAGAAGTCATAATCTGTATATTCAATAGTAATAAAATTATCAATATCAGATGAAGAAAGTCCGAGTTGTCTTCGGGCGTCTGAGCCCGCCGTAAACCAATTATTCCTCCACAATGAAGAGGCGTCGCTTACATGGGTTGGGATTGTTTGAGTATCCCAAAGTAGAGTCTCTTCATGTTCATCGAAAACTATCCACGTCCTCAATCTTGAGTCTTCGCCCTTAGGACTGGTAAATATATCTCCAACCGAAGTCATTGAGTCTATATCCTTGATATTAGAATTGTCAACTCTTTCAATTGCTAGTCGAATTTCATTTCTTGCTTGTGTTTCACTCATTGGTGAACTAAATTGTACTTGGAGGTCTGCTCCATTCTCAGCCGAAGTTGTGCGTTCATCAACAAGAGTACCTGTATAACCTTGTACTGCGGCTAAAGTTACTATTGATAATGTGAGTAACATTATTACGGCTAGTCTATTGACTGACTCACTAGATCCAGATCCTTTGAGGCCTCGACGGATATCTGTCACCAAAGGAGACCATCCCAAAATTAGCGTGAAAATTCTCGGGCCGGCAGCTCCTAAGCGACCAAGTACAAGTGCTCCACCTATCCATAGCATAAAGGGACCAAATAATAATAATAAAGCATTAACAATGAAATTTGAAAAGATTCCTCTCGAGTCGAATGGACCCCATCCTCCATTACTTTGTATCCAACTTTCCAAGAAGGATAAGGCACCAATTACAAAGATTCCAATATGTAACCATAATCTAGATTTCTTCAATCTTGCTACCTTTCTAACGCCCTCGTCTATTTCAATACTTAAGAAATCTTTAACCCTAGTTCTTCCGAAAAGCAAAGTTAAACCAACATTAATTAGAATGACGAAAGAAGTAGAAGCGAACGATAATGTTGGATTTATCTCTGTTCCAGATGATCGGAATGACATAAAACCTACTGCATCCAGTACTAATGGAACGGATAACAATGCTAAGATGTAACCAGTAAACCAACCTATAAATCCTAAAACTGCAAGTTCCAATAAAATCATTCCTGTTAAATTACTTTCAGTACCTCCAATTACTCGCTGTATCGATACTTCTCTTTTTCTCTGTTCTAATGATAATACGAGTCCATAGATAAGAACGGAAAAAGATAAAATTATAATTGGTATCATTAGAATATAATCAAATACTTGAATAATACCTAAAAATATGTTTAGGAATACTATTGTCCCGGAAATTACATCATTATAACGTACTTTAATTGAAGAATCAGCATATTCTTTTTCTTCTACAGTTTCTTCTAAGTCATTGAGCCAAGAAGTGGCAGCTGATGTTGAAGAAGAAGGCAATAAATTTCTATCAACTGAAACACCTAGATATCCATGATCATTATCCATTAAGACTAATTTTTGGGAATCATCAAGTACTGAATCTGATACAATTACTGGATTGAATAATAATGTTGGATTTCCAAATTGTCCTTCTTGATATATGGCTGAAACTTTTAAATTATTAACAGTGATATTTTCTCTACAGAATTGAAAACCTGATTCAAAATTTATTTCAAGCTCGCCCAAACAACTTTCAGAAATATCCTCTAAACTTGACCCTCCAGCAGCATCGGTGACGAAGGTGAAAGTCAATGAATCAATAGTATCATTTATTGAAACTCCTGCTCTACTAGCAATTTGAGAAGGGAGAATTATACTTCTATTGTTTTCCGCATCAAGATGGTTAGAAGGCCAGGTCCCATAAAGAATATCTCTAGCATGTCGTTCTCCCAACTCTCCATCCCAAACACCATCACCATAGAATCTAATTGGCCTGTTGTCATTTATAGGAGGACCTTGTTCTGTTGCCTCTGGATAGGCCCAACTTACATTTTTCCAATCTCCGATAGAAGCTGTAACAGATTCAACTACTAGTGGTTGAGCTTTGAGATTACTATCATCAAAAATACTATTTGCCCGTATTCCTTGTCTTCCATAGACAATTCCACAATCAGATATTCCTTCAATTGCAATTAGTTCATCACACATTGATTCCCAAACTACAGAGTCATTGGTTCTGAAATCTCTTCCTGGATCTTCATCAAATGCTATCTGAGCATCAAAAACATCATTCTCCAAAGCTCCCTGAAGGAATGCAGTTGACAACCCTACAGAGTATGCTAACACTGTAGTAATTACTAATGATGCCAAAAAAACTCCAGCAAAAGCCGCTAATACTCTTTCACGACCTCTCCAAGAACTCTTAGATGCCATTATAATATTGTCAGGCAAGGAAATAATCCTACTAGTAATTGGTAGTGATTTTAAATAATCAAGAAAATTTATATTTCCTGAAATTTTATCTTCGGATTGATTTTCAAATTGAGATATAAGATTATTATCTCCTTGTTCTCCCTCTCTCATTGCGATTTTATCCATCAAATCACTACCATCAGAAGAATTCATTCTTCCTCACCCACATTATCTTCTCCCCATGCTGAACGAATATCAGACGCAGCCGTTACACCATCTTTTAGTAACAACATTCTATCTGCCTTTGATGCTAAAATAGGATCATGAGTTACCATCAATATTGATACATCATCTCTTGCCAACTCTTTGAATAAATCAATTATTTCTTCACCGCTCTTGACATCTAAATTACCAGTTGGTTCATCTGCTAACAACAAAGGTCGGTTACCTGCAATAGCTCGGGCTATGGCTACTCTTTGTTGTTGACCACCAGATAATTGGTCAGGGATAAAATCCATTCTGTCACCGAGATTAACTCTTATCAACGCCTCTCTCGCTCTCATGGAAGCCTCTGGAGAAGGAATGCCAGCTAATTCTAAAGAAAAAATTACATTATCAAGTGCAGATAATCTATCTACAAGATGGAAATCCTGAAATATCCATCCTACACCATTTCTGCGTACGTCAACAACTTTATTTGGTGGTTTCGTACCATATTCGAATTCTTTTAACGATATACTCCCTGAATCAGCATCCAGAATCCCTCCAATTATATTTAGAAGTGTGGATTTTCCGCAGCCAGAAGGCCCCATTAATGCTACTAATTCTCCAGAAGTAATCTCCAAATTTACACCTTTTAGAACTTCGAGCCTACTTCTTCCCGAACCAAAGCCTTTCTTGAGAGAAGTAACGCGAAGCATAGTTAAACCTCCGATAGTCTTTGTGTATTTATAGCAGTGAGTATTGTTGATAAAAGTGAATATTTCTTTATGAATAAAAGTAATAGATTACTTCTTAAATGAGTTAATTGCTTTATCATATGCCTTAGATAATTCTAAACCATGTTTCTTAGGACTTAATAAATCATTGACATGCTTAATTAATTTATCATCTGGTATTCTGTCCGCCTTTCCTGACCTAAGCCAATCCTCATGAATTTTGATAATCCTTGAGACCCATTGATCTATGTTTATAGAATCGACCAAGCAATTCTTAGGAATGATTTCGTTATGTGCAGGTAAATCTGCAGCTATAACTGGGCATCCAGCAGCCATCGCTTCAGCAGGAGGATATCCAAAACCTTCTGAAATACTTGGAAATAATAATGCCTCAGCATGCTGGAAAAAGGAAATAAGTTGTTTTTCTGATACTTTAATTTCACTACCTATGTTTACTAGATTAATATCTTCTCTTATATTTTTAGGAAGATGTAAGAAAACTTTCTGGATGAAGTCAAGTCTTTTTCGAGGTGCATTAGTTCCTACCGTAATGACTAAACATTTCGAATCGATATCAAAATCAGATATAATATCTCTTGAAACAGGATTTTTATAAGGATTCCAATAGTCAACATCTACATCATTTCTTACCAAAAAAGTCTTTTTTGAGGGGAACATTTTCTCGGCTTCTAATTTAGTTTCTTCGGAAATACAAATTAAGATATCAGCTCTGAGTAATCCGGATTTTAACTTTTTTAAATCTCTTTTTCGAATTAAATTTGGTTTATTTTCACCTACCGAGACATATACGTCCCCAGCTTCTATTGTTCTAGGTCTAATATGGAAAAAATCATGAATTGTTACTGCTACTGGAATTGATGAATTATATGGTACTAAATGTGCTTGTTCTTGATCAGTAATATGCAATAAATCAATTCCTTCTTTGGACGCTTCAAAAGTAACCTTTTTGGGATGTTTTATCCATCTATTAAGTAACCTTAGAAAGATATTGGATGTAATTTCATGCTCTACTACTGATGCTTTAGTCCAATTGGGGACAAGGGCATTATTGAGTATGGATTCTATAGAATAGTGCGCCCTTCCGAGGCCATTATTTGTTGGCAAAGATGCTCCACGTGCCAACAGAACACGTCTTAGCATGATATCCCGATAACATGTTGCCCTTAAATGAGAACGGGTTATGTGAGACCTGATGAACAGTTATTCGGAGTTGGGAGAAGAGGTTCGCCCAAGTTTGATAGTAGCGAAAGGTAGTTTTGCGCCCATGGGTGGTGCTGAAAGAGATTTATTACGAATTATTCCTTCATTGACGAAGTTTTTTTCTGTGAAGGTAGCAACTTTGCATAAAGTTCCTGAACTAGAAGATTTATGTCAGAAATTAAATATTAAATTATTTGCACCAAAATATAATTGGTCATTGCCAAGGAATATTTTTTCAACAATTCTTGATACAGGTATCGCATCTGCATCAAATGCATGGACAACTTGTGAAGGTTTGATTAAAGAGATAAGCGATATAGATTTTATGCATATTATCAGTGGAGATGGTAGTCTGGGACTTTTCAAACATATCCCTGAACATACTTTTTCTCATCTTCATCTCCTTGAACCACACAGAGGATTACATCAAGATGTTTTGCATCGAAATATTGATGGGTTTCCCAAAAGAAACCTTTGGCTAACAAAATTATTACTTTCAAGAGCTAGAAATAGAGATTTACAATTAATCAAAAAATTTTATCTTAGAGAGAATTCTGCAATAAGTAGTAACTCTAATTATTCATCCAGTATGGCTAGAGATATATATGACATAAAAACGGGAGTATTGTGGCCTTGTGTTGATTATGCAGAATTCCCTGAAGATGATACTAATGATGTAGAAAACCCATATAGTGGCAAT
>TARA_B100001113_G_scaffold346981_1_pt1 | contig 9930 bp, 11 predicted proteins | sample TARA_B100001113 | Tara Oceans TARA_B100001113 (sample SAMEA2622402) | marine metagenome | biome: marine biome (ENVO:00000447); feature: deep chlorophyll maximum layer (ENVO:xxxxxxxx); material: "saline water (ENVO:00002010), including plankton (ENVO:xxxxxxxx)" | depth 50 m | reverse complement strand
TTTTTTTATACAATGAAATCACTATCGATTAAATTATGTTTAATTCTTTTTCTCTATTATAATTTTAGTAGTGCACAAAATTATATTTCACAACTCAATAAGGTTAAGAATCTTGAACCTGTTCAAGTGAATAGTGACAGAATCCACAAAGCTTATTTTGCAAGTGGATGTTTTTGGTGTGTTGAAGCAATATATGAAAGCTTAAAAGGGGTAATAGAAGTAAATAGCGGATATTCAGGAGGTTTTATAGATAATCCAACGTATAAGCTAGTAAATACTGAAACAACTGGACATGCTGAGACAATAGAAGTAATTTACAATCCCAAGATTATTAATTTTAGTGAATTAGTTGACGTTTATTTTGGTTCTCAAAATATTGAACAAATCAATGGTCAGGGACCAGATAATGGATCTCAATATAGATCAATTATATTTTTTCAAAATGAACAAGAAATGACAATAGCTAAAAATAAAATTTTATATCTGAAAAAAGAATTCTCCTTGAAAGTAGCTGCTGAATTATATCCTTTTCAAAAATTTTGGATTGGTGAAGATTATCATCAAGATTTTAAAAAGAATAATAAGAACAATATCTATATAATAAAAGTATCCAATCCTAGATTTGAAAAGTTCAGTAATCAATTTAATCACTTAATAAAAAATAAATAGTATATCTAAATGAATTTTATTAATACAACATTAAATGATTATATCAAAAATCACTCTGATAAGGAATCTGATCTACTTAAAGAGCTTTCAAGAGAAACTAAATTAAAAATTCTATATCCAAGAATGCTAAGTAGTAGTTATCAAGGTAGAGTTTTAAGTATGATTTCAAAATTGATACAGCCTAAATATATTCTTGAAATTGGAACATATACAGGTTATTCTACCTTATGCCTAGCTGAAGGAATGAAAAATAATGGAAAATTACATACCATAGACAAGAATGAAGAATTATTTGATTTTCAAAGAGAATACTTCAACAGATCCAATTATGGCAATCAAATTTTTCAGCATCTTGGAAATGCATTAGAACTAATAGATACTATACACTTAGGATTTGATTTAATTTTTCTAGATGCAGATAAGGAAAATTATGCCAAATATTTAGAAATATTAGTAAATAAACTAAACACTAATGGTGTTTTAATTACTGATAATGTACTATGGAGTGAAAAAGTAACATTGCCTATAGCAGAAGATGATTTAAGTACAAAAGAAATAGATAATTTCAATAAAGCATTAAATCAAAGGTCAGATATGGAGACCGTAATACTTCCCATCAGAGATGGTATAAGTATAAGTAGAAAAAAATAACTATAGATCTCTCTTTATTGAAGATGAAATATTGTCTATATCATCTTTTACTTTATCAATTTCCTTTTTGATATCAGAGGATTTACCATCTATTTCTGATGAAGATTTTTTTATTTCACTCTTTATTTCATTAGTAGCATGTTTAATTTCATTAATTCCCTTACCTAAAGATCTTGCAAAATCGGGTATCTTATCTGTCCCCATAACAAGGACAGCTATAAATATTATAATACCTATCTCAGCTCCACTAATAAATAAAACAAAATGGTTTAATAGCATTATACAAATATAATGAGTAAGTTTATTTGTACTAAACTTAGTTGGATTTTTTTATGAAAAAAATGATTTTGGCAAGTACTTCTACAATTTTTGGAAGTAATTACTTAGAATATTTATTTCCAGTAATTAAAACCCTTTTCCATAATTCTAAGAATATCCTATTTATTCCTTATGCAAGACCTAATGGCATTTCCCATAAAGTCTACACACAGCTTGTCTCAGACACATTCAATAAAATAAATTTAAGTATTGTTGAAATTGATAATTATGATAATCCAATTGAAAACATTAATTCATGTGATGGTATTTTTATAGGTGGTGGGAATTCATTTTTGCTTCTAGATAAAATTCAGAAATATAAATTATCTGAAAAAATCACTAATAAAGTAAATTCTGGTACTCCATTCTTAGGAACTAGTGCAGGTTCTAATATCTGCGGAATAACAATTGGCACAACTAATGATATGCCTATTATACATCCTTCTACCTTAAATAGTCTAAATCTAGTTCCATTTAACATTAATCCACATTATTTAGATCCTATTAAGGGGAGTCAACATATGGGCGAAAGTAGAGAAACAAGGATAAAAGAATTTCACCAATTTAATGATCAAATAGTAATAGGCCTTAGAGAAGGAAGTTATCTTGAAGTAAATGAAAATAATATAATTTTAAGCGGACCAAATACAGCAAGAATTTTTAAAAAAGATCATGATCCATTTGAAATAGAACCTAAGTTTAATTTAAATAAACTTCTCAATTAGGAGGGATTTATTTTATCTTTGAACTTATTTTAAAGTTCTATGAATAAAAAGGTAATTCTAATGATTTTAGATGGATGGGGTAAATCAAATGACCCTAATGTTTCTGCTATTGATAGGGCAAATACACCATTTATTGACAACTTGTATAAAAGATACCCGAACGGTAATTTAAAAACTGATGGGATTAGTGTTGGTTTGCCAGATGGTCAAATGGGAAACAGTGAAGTTGGTCATTTAAATCTTGGTGCTGGCAGAATTGTTCCACAAGAACTTGATAAAATTAATAAATCAATTGAAAATAAGGAGTTTGAAAATAATACAATTATACTTGATTCATTTAAATATGCTAAAGAAAATAATAAGAATATTCATTTCATAGGTCTAGTTAGTAATGGGGGTGTTCATTCTCATAAAGATCATTTATATGAGTTAATAAAATTAGCTTCAAAACATAATTTAAAATCCTATATCCATGCATTTACAGATGGAAGGGATGTAGATCCTAAATCTAGTTATAATGATATTAAAGAACTAGAGAATTTTATTGATGATAAAAATACATTTTTAGCTTCTGTAACTGGAAGATACTACGCAATGGATAGAGATAATCGGTGGGAAAGAACAAAGTTAGCCTATGATGCTATAATTAATGGTGAAGGGATTAAAACAAAAGATATTACCAAAGAAATAGATTCAAATTATTCTAATAATTGTACGGATGAATTTTTAAAACCTTTAATTAAAGTTAATGAATCATCAGAACCTGTTGGAATAATTAAAAAAGAAGATTTAGTTATCTTTTTTAATTTCAGAACAGATCGAGGAAGACAAATTACACAAGCATTGAGTCAAAAATCCTTTTCTAAATTTGAAACCATTGACTTGAACCTGTATTTTGTAACAATGACTAATTATGATACTACCTTTTCAAATATTAAAGTCATATATGAAAATGAAAATATTAAAAATACATTAGGAGAAGTATTAGAAAATAATAATAAGAAACAACTAAGAATATCTGAAACTGAGAAATACCCTCATGTTACATTTTTCTTTTCTGGAGGGAGAGAAAAACCTTTTATTGGTGAAAAAAGAATACTTAAAGACTCTCCTAAAGTTGCCACCTATGATTTAAAACCTGAAATGAGTGCATTTTTAGTAACAGAAACATTAGTTAAAGAAATTAAAGATCAATCACATGATTTCATTTGTTTAAATCTTGCTAATGGTGATATGGTTGGCCATACAGGAGTTATGAGTGCTGCAATAAAAGCTTGTGAAGCTATTGATAAATGTGTGAAAGAAATTGTAAATAATTCTATAAGTAACAACTATACAGTATTATTAATTGCAGATCACGGGAATTGTGAAATAATGATCAATTCTGATGGCACATCAAATACTGCGCATACTAAGAATCTCGTTCCAATAATTTTAATAGACAAAGATTTAAATCATATAAATGATGGAATTCTTGCAAATATTGCTCCAACAATTTTGGAATTAATGGGAGTTAAAATTCCTAAGGAAATGACAGAAAAATCCCTTTTAAATTAATTTTTATGGGATTAATTAAAGGAATAGAAGAAATAAAAAAAATAAGAGAAAGTGCTCTTCTTGTTTCAAAGACTCTTGGATTAATTGCTAAAGAAATAAGAGAAGGAATAACTACATTAGAATTAGATAATATTGCTGAAGAATTTATCAGATCTAATAATGCTACTCCTGGTTTTTTAGGTCTCTATGGGTTTCCTAATACATTATGTGTAAGTCCAAATTCTCAAGTAGTACACGGAATTCCAAATGACAAACCATTAAGAAACGGAGATATTGTTTCAATAGATTGTGGTGTTTTAAAAAATGGGTTCTATGGTGATCATGCATATACGTTTATGATAGGAGAAGTAGATAACGAAACTAAGAGATTACTTGATGTAACTAAAGAATCATTATATATAGGTATAAGAGAATTTAAAAAAGGTAATAGAGTTGGTGATGTTGGTTTTGCAATTCAAGATCATTGTGAAAAAAATGGCTATGGTGTAGTAAGGGAGTTAGTTGGCCATGGTGTTGGCAGGGAGATGCATGAAAAGCCTGAAATGCCAAATTATGGAAGAAAGGGTATTGGAAAAAAATTTAAAGATGGGATGGTTGTAGCAATTGAGCCTATGATTAATCAGGGTACTCATAAAATATTTCATCATAATGATGGTTGGACAATTACTACTCAGGATAACAAGCCAAGCGCGCATTATGAACACAATATTGCAATTATAGATGGCAAGCCAGAAATACTATCTACATTTAAATTTATTTATGAAGCTCTTGGGATAGAATCTGATGAAGAAAAAGAATTTCATAACTTTTTTAATAAATGAAATCAATAATTAGACTTGTATTAAACCATATTCCTAGAACTCTATTAACTAGGATTAGCGCTCTTGTGCAACCACTGATTAAATTATATTTAAAAGGTAATCAATACACCGATCCAATTGATGGTAAAAGTTTTAGAAAGTTTATTTCCTATGGATACAATAAGGTTAGAAAAAATGCATTATCTCCTTCCACATATTCATTAGAAAGACATAGAATGTTGTGGCTTTATTTGAAAAATGAAACAGAAATATTTAGTAGAAAAATTAAATTATTACACTTTGCGCCTGAGCCTGCATTTCATGGAATATTTAAAAAATCTAATAATATATCATATGATACGATCGATTTAAACTCACCTTTAGCCAAAATAAAAGCTGATATATGCAATCTTCCCCTTGAAGATAATACGTATGATTTTATTCTATGTAATCATGTACTTGAACATATTGATGATGACATTAAAGCAATGAGTGAATTATATAGGGTTCTAAAAAAAGGTGGAATTGGTATTTTTCAAATTCCTATAGATATAAATAGAGATAAAACATTTGAAGATAGTTCAATAAAAAATCCAAAAGAAAGAAATAAAGTATTTGGACAATATGATCACGTTAGAATTTATGGGATGGATTATTATGACAGACTAAGATCAGTTGGTTTTAGTGTAGAACAGGTAAAATATTCAGATAATCTTACTAAAGATGAAATTAAAAAATATTGTTTAAGTTCAGATGAAATTATCCCGGTTTGTAAGAAGTAGTAAAATTATTATAAGCTTTACCTACAATTTCATTCTTTTCATTTTCATAAATTATATAAACATTTAAATCAGTATTTGTTTTTAGAAAAATACCAATTTCTGTTAAACTCATTACATGTAATGCTGTAGCATATGCATCTGCTTCAATACAATTATCTGAAATAACCGAAACACTCAATATGTTTGTTTTTGTTGGAGCTCCAGATATAGGATCTAGTATATGAGCATATCTTTTTCCATTAGAATCAACCTTATATTTTCTATATATACCTGAAGTTGCCATTGCAGAATTTTTTAATTCAGTAGTATTGAATATCTCCCGAGTGATATCATAGTTTGGAGCATCAATTCCTACTACCCAAGGATTATTCTTTGATAAATTAACTCCTTTAACTCTGATCTCACCACCAATTTCGACAAGATAATTTTTAATATCATTATTTTCCAGAAAAACAGATATTAGATCTACTGCATATCCTTTTGCAATAGCATTAAAATCTAAAAATGAATTTTTTGGTCTTATAATATGATTAGAATTATCAATTCCAAACATATCAAATCCAACAAGTTTTTTTAAGTTAACAAACTCTAGTGAATCAATTGGTTTTTTAACATATTTTGGGCCAAAACCCCAAAAATTTACCAATACACCTACTGATGGATCGAATTTTCCATTTGTTTTATTAAATATTTTTTTTGAAGTATTAAAAACATTAATAAAATGATTGTCAAGCTCAATTGATTCATCATTATTAACCCTAGAGATAATTGAATTATCAATATATGTTGACATAGAGCTATTAATTAAACCAAAAATGCTATCTATTTCATTAGAAAAATTTATTTGATTTTCTGAGAAATACTGAACAGAGTATGAAGTCCCAAATTCTAATCCCTGAAGAGTTATTTTATTGTTTTGATTACAAGAAAATATGCACAAAAGAAAAATAAATATTCTATTCATTTACTTATAGTTTTCCTATACCAGGTGGGTTTTAATGCTATTTTTTCTGATATACGTTGTCTAATAATTTTTATATCGTTTTGGTTAGGAGACCAATCATTATATAAATTATTATTTATAAATATATCTTTAGGAAATTTTCTTTCCTTATCTGGATTAAAGCCTCTTAATTTCATTTCCTTAATAATCAAGTTATATCTTTTATTTAAATATTTTCCTTTATTATAAAAAAAATAAACATGTCCGCTATTTAAGGTGTATTCTTTTGGAACCTTTGATTGAAGATAGCCATTTTTACTAATTAAAGTACGTTTAAGAGAGCCTGCAACCATAAAAATCTCTCTATATTCAGCAATTAAATGTTGATCTGTTAGTTCTGAAGGAGATATAATATTAATTCTAGTCATAAACTTTTATGCTTAGACTAACCTCCAAAATCATCAAACCTGATATTCTCTTCTGGAATACCAAAATCTAACCCCATTTTCATTACAGCCTGATTCATTAGTGGAGGTCCACAGAAATACAGTTCTATGTCTTCAGGAGATTCATGATGATTTAAATAGTGCTCAATAACACAATTATGAATGAACCCTACAAAACCATCTCCTTCAGAATTAAGATCTTTCTTAACCTTCCAATTATCTTCTTCTAGTGGTTCAGAAAGTGCTAGATAAAACTTGAAGTTTGGAAAAGTCTTCTCTAATTTATAGAAATGGTCTAAGTAGAATAATTCTCTTCTAGACCTTCCTCCATACCAATAAGTAACTTTTCTTCCTGTTTTTAAAGTTTTAAATAACTCATACAAATGAGATCTCATAGGCGCCATACCAGCCCCTCCGCCAATATAAAGCATTTCTGCATCTGATTCATTGATAAAGAACTCACCATATGGTCCTGAGATCGTGACTTTATCTCCAGGTTTCTTTGAAAAGATATATGAAGAAGCTATGCCTGGATTGACATCCATCCATGAATTTCTATCTCTATCCCAAGGTGGAGTAGCTATTCGTACATTTAACATAATCTCACGTCCTTCAGCTGGATAAGATGCCATTGAATATGCTCTTTCCACTGTTTCAGAATTTTTCATTATTAATGGCCATAAATTAAATTTATCCCACTCAGCTTTGAATTTATCTGGAGTGTCATGCTCTTCTGGATGTGCAGTAATATCCATATCCGAAAATTTTACTTCACTATCAGGAATTTCAATTTGTATATACCCGCCTGCCTTATATCCCATGTCTTCAGGAATCTTAACAACAAATTCTTTAATAAATGATGCAACATTATAATTTCTAACAACAGTTGCCTCCCATTTCTTTATACCAAAAACTTCTTCAGGTATATTAATATCCATATCTTCTTTAACCTTTACTTGACATGCAAGTCTTGCTCCAGACTGAAGCTCTTTTCTCGTAAAATGAGGGGTTTCGGTTGGCAATGCCTCTCCTCCACCAGAATTAATATGGCATTCACATTGAATACATGTACCCCCACCTCCACATGCTGAAGGTAAAAATATCTTATTTGCACTTAGAGTTGTCAACAAATTATCACCAGAAGCTACCTCAATTTCTTTCTTTCCGTTAATTTTAATTTTAACTGGTCCTGAAGGAGATAACTTTTCCTTAACAAATAATAAAACAAGTATTAACATTAATGTTACTACTAATAATATACTAACTACTAATAATATTGATTTTGAAATAGAAACTTCTAATAGCATATTATTCAATTTCTTTATTTATATCTAAAATCACTTGATCATCCTCAACTAATTGATCAATATCAGATTCTAAAACTATTTCTTTTACAGCAGCTTTCGGAGCTTCATCTCCCCCAGTTAGCATTCCTCCAAAACTCATAAAACCTATAGCCATCAAACCTGTGATAATAAATGTGATTCCAAGACCTCTTAAAGGTGGTGGCACATTTGAATATCTTATTTTTTCTCTAATAGCAGCAATAGTTAAAATTGCTAGCCAAAAACCTATTCCAGATCCTATTCCATAAGTAAATGCTAAATCAATAGAAGGTATTTCTCTTGATTGCATAAACAATGAACCTCCAAGAATTGCACAATTAACAGCAATCAAAGGCAAAAATATTCCAAGTGAATTATATAAGGCTGGTGAAAATTTTTCAACAACAACCTCTACTAATTGAACCATAGTTGCTATAGTGGCAATAAATAATATAAAGGATAAAAAACTAAGATTATATTCTTCAAAACTTGGATGAAGCCATTTCATTGCTCCATCTTGAAGAACATATGTATCTAAAAGCCAATTTAAAGGAACTGTGATAGTTAATACAAAAATAACGGCTGCTCCTAGGCCATTAGCAGTAGTAACTTTTTTTGACACTGCTAGATATGAACACATCCCTAAGAATGTGGCAAACACCATATTGTCAATAAAAATAGATTTAAATAATAATTCTATATGTTCCATGTTTAATCTTCAATTAAATGAGTACTTTTCGATCTTTGTATCCATATAATAATTCCAACTACAATTAATGCCATTGGTGATAATAACATAAATCCATTATTCTCATATCCCCAAGCATATAATCCTGTTTTATCTATAGCATCTCCAAATACTGGATAACCCCAAAGAGTTCCTGCTCCTAATAGTTCTCTAAAAAATCCTACAATCACCAATATTACAGCATAACCAAATGCATTACCTATTCCGTCAAGAAATGATCTCCATAAACCATTAGCCAATGCAAAAGCTTCAAACCTACCCATAATAATACAGTTAGTTATTATAAGTCCAACAAAGACAGAAAGTGTTTTACTTAACTCATAAGCATATGCCTTTAATACTAAGTCTACAATAATTACCAAGGTTGCAATAACAATTAATTGTACAATAATTTTAATTCTAGATGGAACAATATTTCTTATTAAAGAGATGACTACATTACCAATACCCATTACAAATAAAACGGCTATGGACATTACTACAGATGCTTCAAGCTCAGCAGTAATAGCTAAAGCTGAGCATATTCCTAAAACCTGTATGGTTATCGGATTATTATCTGATAATGGATCTAATATTAATTTACTATCTCTTTTTGATAACAGTCCCATTTTAGTTTTGTTTTAATTTTTTAAAATATGGTATATATAATCTCAAATCACTCTTAATCATTGACGACACACCATCACCTGTAATAGTAGAGCCAGCAATTGCATCTACTTCATGGTCATCTTTTATTTCATTTCTAGGGTCTAAATTAGTTTTAGAAACTTTTATACCTTTAAAATTTTCATTTTGATCTAATAACTTTTCACCAATGAAATCATCCATAAAAAATCTTTGATTAATATTTGCTCCTAATCCAGGAGTTTCAGCTTTATGATCAAAATAAGCTCCTAGAATCATCATATTTTCATCCATAGCAATATATGCCCAAATAGCATCCCATAATCCCTTACCTCTAATTGG
>TARA_B100001113_G_scaffold54908_1_pt1 | contig 9965 bp, 9 predicted proteins | sample TARA_B100001113 | Tara Oceans TARA_B100001113 (sample SAMEA2622402) | marine metagenome | biome: marine biome (ENVO:00000447); feature: deep chlorophyll maximum layer (ENVO:xxxxxxxx); material: "saline water (ENVO:00002010), including plankton (ENVO:xxxxxxxx)" | depth 50 m | reverse complement strand
AAGGCGATAGATGGGATAATGCTTTGGAAAGGGTGAGCACGACACCCCCCATGGAGGAGGGGCTACTAGCAGATGTGGTAGGGTTAAACATCCCCTCTCTAATACCTAAAAATGAAGATTTAGCCCATGTTTTGGAAGTCCTATGCGCTACTGGATATGGAGCATGGGTAGTAGGCGGAGCAGTTAGAGATTGTATATTGGGAGAATTACCCAAAGAATACGATATATGCACAACTGCAACCCCAGAGCAAGTAATTGAGTCGTTTGAGGATACAATACCCACCGGGATAAAGTACGGCACTGTTACTGTAAAAAGTGGAAATTCGATGTTCGAAGTGACCACATTACGCACTGAAACTGGCTATGGAGATGGAAGAAGACCTGATGAAGTTGAATGGGGGTCAAGCCTGAGAATTGATTTATCACGACGTGATTTCACTATGAATGCGATGGCCTATGACTATGCAAGAGAATTATTGCATGACCCCTTTGGAGGTAAATCAGACTTAGAGAATGGTTTTCTAAAAGCAGTAGGAGACTCTAGCCAACGTCTATCTGAAGATGGATTACGTATACTGCGTGCTTATCGATTCATGGACCGTCAGAAAAAGGGGATTTGGCTTCCAGATAGTGATTTATCTACAGCACTAATTGATAACCGTGCAATGTTAGCGATGGTTTCGATTGAGAGAGTTTGGAATGAGTTATTTAGGATCATCAATGGAGTAAATGCAAATATTGTGCTTTCAAGAATGAATGATGATGGGGTTCTGCCTGCGATAATTGGCTTCCCGTTACCCAAGGAAGTTTTTCCTAGACTCGCAAAATTACCAGAGGATTTAGAAGCTAGAATGGCAATATTGTTTTCTGGACTTAGCGCCGATGACATAACTGTGATTTTAGAGAGGTTAAAGGTCCCAAAGGCAGTATTTTCACGAGTTAAATTTCTTCATTTTCTTATTCACAATTCTCCTAAACAAACCGAATTAAGGCTCTATAGAAACACCCTCGGGGCTGAAGTTGCAACCCACTCTATCATGAAAGAGGCACTTGGAGAAAATAATAATTTAATCAAAAAGTCACTGCAGTACCCTGCCGGAGTTGAATGTTTAGTCAATGGTGAGTGGATAATGGAGAGAACTGGACTAGAACCAGGGATCAAATTGGGTCGGCTGAAGGATTGGTTATTCCGAATTCAAATTGAGAGAGGTTACAATGATTTGTCACAAATGGAGACTGCTCTATGTACCGTGCCTTGGGCAAATGGTGACCCGAAGGATTGGCCTCGTCCTAAATGGCCATGACGGCATCAAGTTCATCACTTGATTGCTCTTGGTAATGCCATGTCCGGAGTCGAACAGAAGGCCAATCATTTCTCCAAAGCGGGAACTACGGCTATTGGCATAGGCATCTTCGTTATGATTTTGGAGGCAATTAGTGGCTCCGAGTCCGGATTAGGTGTTGCGTGCTGTTGTTTCGGTATCTTTGGTGCAGTAGCAGGTAGTATTGTTTCTTCAGCGGGAGCAGCAGTAAGCTCAAACGGAGAAATGGTATTGAAGCAAAATTCTACTGGACAGTGGGAGTGGATGCCTAACTCAAACATTCCTGAACCTGTAACCAATGATCCTGCGGCCAATTATAACGACCAGAACACTCAGATTATGTCTCGATTGGTAACTGAAATCAGAGGAGGTAGAACTCTTCAAGATTTAGATGACAACGAATTGTCAATTGTTGCAAGTACATATGGCGTTAGCAGTGGCTCCAAACAACAAAAAATTGAGGCCTTACACAACTCCGTTTTAGCGAAGTCTGGCCTCAAACTTGGCGCGATAGGAGTTGCTGCTGGGGTCGGCGCAGTTGGCGCCTCTCGCATCATCAAATCCGGAAGAGAGAGGGCAATTGAGCGCGCTGAGGAACTCAGGGAGCAAGGACGAGAAAAATTACAACAAAATATCGAGGCTGGAAAGTACAACATCAATTCCAAACTGCCAACATCAGAGAGTGGTGAATCGGCTACAGAAGTGGCCAATAATATTGTTTTAGAACAGCTGAAAGTACAAATCGAGAAAAGAGGTTTGACTCCTGAAATTTTACTTCAAATTGCTGATTCAAACAAAGATGGTAGACTCGATGCAGACGAAATCGCAATCGCAATGTCTCAAGCAACAGGGTTTGCAGTCCCTGCATTCATCGTCAGTGATGCAATGAAGGATTTTGATGTAGATAAAGATGGAGCAATGGACATTAACGAATTACATAATCTTTGGAGTAAACTCGGACTAAGTGAGGATGACGCACCCGAAGACACCAGAGCAGATGAACTAACTGAGCCTTCCGACGAAGAGATTGAAGAACAAGACAATCTGATGGAAGAAGAAGTGTCCGATGATGAAATTGAAGCAGTATTCGAAGAAATCGAAACTGCAGAGAATGATGTCGCAGTACAAGAAGAAGCAAGTGTACAGGCGGAACTGGAATCTCCTAGATCGGAAGAAGAGGCTGCAAACCGTGCTGCAGATACTGAAGCCAGTCCTGAAGTTCATGCAGGCAGCGGTGAATTAACCGATGGAATTGACACAGAATTCGAAAGGCTAGTCCTTGAAATGGAAGGCGCAAGATTCTCTAGCGAAAGAAAGACTTTGATGGAAAAACAAACATCGGAATTCTTAGTCAATTTGAGAATAGAGAAGATGGAGAGAACTCTCATTGGCGACCCTGTATATCGTAGCGGGCAATCTGTTCACGCTTTGATTGATGGCGGGCCATATGTTGGCGTAATCAAGATTCCAGTTTCTCATGATGAGAAGATATTAGCGTACAAGGCAGGCGATGAAATTCAAGTATGGGCAAAATTGGTTGATTTCTCACCAAGCTTGAAGCGGCCTGTTCTAGAAGCAAGTGAAATTCTCTGAACTCAACAAAGGGTACCCCTAAGTAAATCATTGAATTGACTTCAATCAGTTTCTGAACAGAACTTTGGCAGTTGAGTTAAACAGTATATCATCAGGGATTTTGAAACCCGCAGCAACAAAAGATTGGATGATTTTTCCTTCCTGAGCATGATACGCTTTCGATGAACGAAACTGCTCCAACGTCATCTCGTCTGACCATCTAGTGTAAACGATGACGCGTTCGTCGTCTTCGGCGAATGTTGAACCTATGCAACCGTTTTCAATCGCAATTGAAAGAAAGCTCACCATGGATTCACTCATAGCGGCGGTGATTTCTCTGTTTTTTTTGTTTGTAATCCACATCCGCATTACCATCGAATCTTCCATGTTATAATCTTGGAGAATACGGTTTAATTTTCTTTCAGTTCGTTATCGGTTGGGTACCCTTTGATTAGGGTTTGATCGCTCTTGCAATGACGATTCTTTGGACTTCTTGAGTACCCTCATAGATTTGAGTAATCTTTGCATCGCGGAAGAAGCGCTCTACTGGGAATTCCTTGGTGTAACCATAACCACCTAGCACCTGAACCGCTCTCTCAGATACCCACATTGCGGTATCTCCAGCGTATAGTTTAGCCATACTGGCCTCTTTTGTGTGCCTTGGGCCACCATTTTCGTAATGCTCCTCTTTTGCCCAGGAGGCTTTGTAGACTAACAGACGCGCCGCATCAATACGTGTAGCCATGTCTGCTAAGTAAGATGTAATCATCTGGTGATGTGCAATTGGCTTTCCGAAAGCTTCCCTTTCATGGGCATATTTCAAGGCAGCCTCATAAGCGCCTTGTGCAATTCCTAATCCTTGTGCTGCGATACCTATTCTTGAATTGTCAAGAGCATTCATAGCTATTGCGAATCCTTTACCGGAACCTTTCAAGACGTTTTCAACAGGGACTTTACAATTTTCGAGAACTAGTGTGCATGTATCCGATGATCTAATTCCTAACTTGTCCTCTTTCTTACCTACAGTGAATCCCTCAAAGGATTGCTCAACAATAAATGCGGTACTTCCACCGTGCTTCTTGACTCCGTAATCCGGATGACCCACATCCTTAGCAAACAAAACGTAAATTTGGGCCTGTGCTCCATTGGTAACCCACATCTTCTCTCCGTTCAGAATGTAGTGCTTACCATCATCGGACAGTTGTGCTTTGCAAACCATCGCTGCTGCATCTGTACCTGCGCCTGCTTCAGAAAGTGAGTAAGCCCCTACTTCTCCTGCTGCGAGGCGAGGAAGATACTTTGCTTTCTGCTCATCATTCCCATGAAGTGCGATTGTTTTCGCACATAATCCTACATGGACGCAAAACATAACCGCGAAGGATGGATCAACTCTTGCCAATTCTTCAATAATTATAGATTCGGAGATGTCATCAACCGGGTTTCCGCCGTACTCTTCAGGTATTGTAATTCCTTGTAGACCATACTCTAGAAATTGCTGCCATTCCTCTGCAGGAGGTATCTGATTAGCGTCTCTGTGCTCGATTGTAGGAGGCAGTACTGACTCTGCGAAGTCCCTTACCATCTCACGAATCATCTGCTGCTCATCAGTCTCTTCGAATTGCATGTTGTAGGCCAAATGGTTAGAGCATTTTAGGGCTACCCTTCCGTAATTCACTTTTGCAGTGCGTTCATATATTACCGGCCTAACGGCGCCACAGGGTTGAGACCATGGATGAAGAAGTCATGGAATTCGGCATTGCACACAGCCGCAAGTACTCTAGGGACCACCTATGGTACCAAGATAAGGACGACCGCTTAGTAATCGGCATCTCCGATTACCTAGCTGCAGACATCGGAGAAGTACTCCGAGTCATCCTACCGCACGCTGAAACAGAAGTCGATGAAGAACAAAATTTATTCTCAATTTGGACAGCAGAAGAAAAATTGACTTTCCCAAGTCCTTTTGCTGGAGAGATTGCAGAAGTTAACGGCGAAGTAGAAATTAATCCAGAATTGGTGAATGATTCACCATATGATTTGGGATGGATTATCATTCTAAATCCACACGATGTGGATATGGAAAATCTGCTAGAACCAGATGAATACGTCGATTACCTAGCTGAAGGTTGACCATACTCCGGCAAATAAAACATAACCGGAGCGGATCTAATGGACCTTAATAGACACGATTTTGAACTCGATGAATTAATCGAGAGGATCAAAGGTCACGACCATCGTTTGGTTGCCCTTCAAATTCCAGAAGGCCTGAAGATGCAGGCACTAGAAATGATGGATGAAATCGAGGACGAAACTTCTGCTAAAGTTATTCTCGCAGCAGATCCTTGCTACGGCGCATGTGACTTGGTTCATGATAAAATGAAGATGATGGGAGTTGAACTTGTAGCTCATATGGGCCATTCTCAAATGAATATTGATTCTGGAATGCCTACAGAATTCATCAATGTCACTTACGATGGAGATCCTGTAATTGACCCTGTATTACCTATTCTCGCTCAACACAGAGCCATTGCTCAATCGAGACTTGCAGAAGGTGACATTGGAGATATTAGCGAAGAAGAGGCTCAAGAAAGATTTCTCGATGCTGTTGGAAGAGTTGCGCCATTGAAAGGCGCGAAATTAGGACTGGTTGCATCTATCCAACATTTGCACTTAGTTTTCGATTACAAGAAAAGATTCGAAGATGCTGGATTCGAAGTAGAAGTTCCTGTTGGTGGGGCAAGGTTGACCTTCCCTGGGCAAGTACTTGGTTGCAATTATTCTGGCGATGATGATGAGATAGGACACTATCTATTCCTAGGAAGCGGTGATTTCCACCCGATAGGCTTAGCATTACACACTGGAAAACCACTGGCGATGCTTGACCCATATACTGGCGATGCAAGTGAAATGGGTGCTGAAAGAATTGAAAGAATCTTAAGGCAGCGTTTTGGAATGATTATGGCAATACAAGATGCTCAAAATTTCGCTATACTTATTGGCGAAAAACCTGGACAGATGCGCCGAAGTTTGGCTCTGAAACTAAAGCGCACACTTGCTAAGCAAGGAAAGAAAGGATACTTGCTGGCCTTGGAACACGTAGGTCCGGAATTAATTGACTTCTATCCAGTAGACGCTTTCGTAAACACTGCATGCCCGAGAATCGCTATTGATGATTCTGTAAAATATGGTAAGCCTTTGGTTACGCCATTCGAATTAGAAGTATCCTTGGGAGTGAAGAAGTGGGAAACTGGATATCAGTTCGATGAGATACCTTGAGAGGGGGTCTCGGATTGAAAGTTCAATAACCATAGACGATAAGCCTCTGTAGTCATGAGTTCATATCTAGACCGTATCGGGGCAGGCCTTATCCTCAGTAGACCTGAGGTTTTTGGCTTTGATTTCGTACCTGAATTACTTGTAGGAAGAGAAGATATCCAGAGTGAATTAGCTGCCATACTTGGCAGCATAGCGCATCCTGAGGGGACTGGAAGAGTTGTCATAACGGGGCCAGTGGGTTCAGGTAAAACTGTCTTAGCAAAGCGATTTTGCCAGGACATTATCAGGCACTTAAGTGACAAAAGAAACATCAAGAGAGTACATGTGAACTGTAGAAACGCTGCTACTCCATCGAGAGTTATGCAGAAGATTGTGCAGGATTTGGATCCTGGTCATCCAGACAGAGGCCTTGGAGTTGGAGAATTGCTAACAAGCCTAAGGAGAATGTTGCATAGTAGCAATACACATCTAATCGTGATTCTGGATGAAGTCGACCACCTTCTGAGACGCTCTGGAGACGATATCATCTACAAATTGATGCGTATAGACGAAGACAGAGATGGCGTTGGCACTCTATCAACGATTATGATTAGTCAAGAACAGGTTCTAGATTTGCTAGAAAATGCAGTTATTTCTCGTGTTGGGAGATCGAATCATGTTCGAATCCCTCCATATGACGAGAAGGGGTTGATGAAAATCATCACACAGAGAACCGAATTAGGTCTCGTGACTGGAACATGTCCGGAAGAAATCCTAAACCTAATCGCACAAGCTGCTGCGCCATCAGGAGATGCTCGCCAAGCAATAGAATTACTGGAAGGTGCTGCAAAGCGTGCTGAAGCCTCAGGTCGCTCAATTATAGAATCCAAGGATGTTCAAAGAACAGTTGTAACTATGCCAACAAATGTTGATTCGATGAATATTGAAAATCTACCTCCGCATGCAATGATGGTTTTGTTAGGCTTGTGCAGGAGATTGAAGAAAGAAGAAAGTGTAACTAGCGGAGAGACTGAAAAACTCTACCATGTAGTTTGTGAAGAATATGGTCAAGACCCTAAGGGACACACTACCCTATGGAAACACATCAAGCGTTTGGCGCAAGAAGACATTGTGGTGACAAAGACCGCAAAGGCAGAGGTTGGCAGGGGGAGAACTCAACACATCTCGATGCCGCATATGCTACCTAGCGATGTAGAAAGGCGCCTTGAAACACTCATTCCTAGTCGACTGCGTCGCTGATTGCCTAGTTTATATCGCACAAAGGGGCTAAATACCCGTCCAATGTCGGCAGGCTGCTCAAGAGTTGATAACATGGCAGACACTACATTCGTCGCAGTGGTCAATGACACAAATCCAGACAACGGAGGACGCTCCTACAACCTACCAGTTAGCGGGAACAATCTATCCCAATTCCTAGGTAAGAAAATCGGCGATATTGTCGACGGAATCTTCGTAGGCGAGGGTGACAAAACGCTTGCTGGGTACAAATTGGAAATCACAGGAGGTTCAGACAAAACCGGAACCCCAATGCGCTCCGATCTAGAAGGCGGAACAAGACAATCTGTTTTGGTTACCGCATCAACCGGATTCAAAGGGCACAACCTTGTTCACAAAGCAAAGGGCGGAGAGAAGAAGAGATTCCGCTACAAGCCTGATGGAATGCGCAAGCGTCGTAATTTCCGTGGCAACACAATCACCCAAGATACCAGACAGATCAATCTCAAAGTTGTAGAGGCTGCTAACAAGAGCCTTTCAGACATCCTCGGAGCAGAATCAGAGGAGAGCAGTGAGTGAAGCCGCGAGGCTGATCTTGAGGTACCGGGGGAATGGGAAGCATGGCACGCAAGCTTCCCGCACAACCTGAAGTCAACATTGGTTTAGTCGGCCACGTAGACCACGGGAAAACAACCCTGACTCAAGCACTTTCAGGCGTTTGGACTGACACGCATTCTGAAGAAAGAAAGCGTGGAATCTCGATTAAACTAGGATATGCAGACACCGCGTTTTACAAAAACAGCGATGGAGAATACTACGCAACTGGTAAGAGACCTGGCGGAGGAAATGATGACGCCACTGAATTACAGAGGGTTGTCTCATTCGTAGATGCACCTGGTCACGAGACCTTGATGGCGATAATGATCACAGGAGCCAGTATTATGGATGGCGCCATGCTAATGGTTGCCGCAAATGAATCATGCCCACAACCACAAACAAGAGAACATCTGATGGCTTTGGAGATTGCAGGTATTGAAAACATAGTTATCGTTCAAAACAAAATCGATTTGGTAACACGTGAAAGGGCTATTGAATCTCACAATGAAATCAAAGAATTCCTCAAAGGGACAATCGCTGAAAATTCTCCAATCATTCCTGTGTCCGCACACCATGACGTAAATCTCGACATCCTAATCCAAGCCATAGAAGCAACAATCCCTACACCTGATCGCTCCAAAGATAAGCGAGCGATTATGCACGTAGCACGCTCTTTTGACATCAATAAACCTGGAACCCGTCCTTCAAAACTTCGAGGTGGCGTAATTGGCGGCAGCATTGTTGAAGGCGAGTTCAACATAGATGATGAAATTGTAATTGGCCCAGGAAGGAAGATAGAGAAAGGCAACAAGGTTCACTATGAGCCAATTCACTCTAAAGTTACCAGCATGCAAGGAGGAGGATTGAGCCTCGGAAATATGCATGCGGGAGGCCTTTGTGGAATGGCAACTCCATTAGATCCTGCAATAACAACCGCTGATAATTTGTCAGGACAGGTCGTTGCAAAGGTAGGAGACTTACCTGAAGTCCGTGATTCAGTAGACATTTCAGTGAATTTGATGGAAAATATGGTGGCTGGAGAAGGAGAGGATGCCTCTCCAATTATGCCGCTGCGCTCAAATGAACTGCTAATGGTAAATGTAGCAACTGCAACTAGCTTAGGAGTTGTTTCTAATGTCAAGAAAGGGAAAGCAACTTTGACTCTTCGCCTGCCAATCTGTGCCGATAGTGGACAAAGAATCTCACTATCAAGGCGTGTTGGTTCACGTTGGAGATTGATTGGCCACGGAACTATCGAGTGATTCCTATGCCCCGAATTTTGGTTGATGCCTGCGGCTGGGTCGCAGTCATTGAAGCTGGGATAAATATCGACTTGGCATTGCTGGAATGTTGTGGTTACAAAGACCTAGCAATAGTTTCGAACGTTATCTCCGAATTGAAATCATTGAATGATTCAAAATTGATGATTCCTATGCTAGAGGCAAAAGCGGAATTGTTTGAGGCTCCAGAAAGTTCTGGAAAACACACTGATGACCAATTATTTGCATTAGCAAGAGAAAATAACTGGCCAATATTGACAGTTGATACCGATCTAAAAAGAAGATTGTCACAATCAAATATTTCATGGGTCGAAGTTAGTGGAAGGTCTCACCTTAGACTAGTTGAATGAATTATGCCGGTGATTAATTCATATACTCCAAGAATTGCACCTAGCCTATGGCTGCAAGTGTTTCTGGAGACGCATTAGTGGATACAGATACAATCGACGGCGATTCAAAGGAAATGGTCGAATTATTGGTATCACTAGGTGCAGACATCAGTACTGCAAAGACTCTGATGTGCTTACATGTGCATGGGCCATCTAAATCTAGTGAATTACAAGCTAAGTGTGATTTGAGGCAACCTGATGTTTCAATTTCAATAAACAAATTAAACAAATTAGAAATTATTCGAGTTATATCTTCAGAAAGTAAGGGCAGAGGAAGGCCATCTCACATCTATGAATTAGCATTACCACTCAAC
>TARA_B100001113_G_scaffold353734_1_pt1 | contig 9965 bp, 7 predicted proteins | sample TARA_B100001113 | Tara Oceans TARA_B100001113 (sample SAMEA2622402) | marine metagenome | biome: marine biome (ENVO:00000447); feature: deep chlorophyll maximum layer (ENVO:xxxxxxxx); material: "saline water (ENVO:00002010), including plankton (ENVO:xxxxxxxx)" | depth 50 m | reverse complement strand
AATTGTTGTGCTATTTCTATGGATATCATTATTATACCCATTCCAATCATCAATAAACGTCTGGTATCAGGTGGTATTCGTATTCCGATTTGTAAAATCAAAAAAGATATGGCTATAGAAACGCCTATTCCTATACACCACAAAAGAGATAAAGGCTCAATTACTACAGGCGTGATCAAAATATATCTAGAATCGTCTTATTCTTCTTTTTAAAAGAATCGCCTGATCTACTAAATTAGTTAGGGTAGCATCATTTATTAAATTAGAATGAAGAGAACTTGAAATTTTTTGGACATCTTCTTGATACATCTTATGATAATCTAATGCAGGTTTTTGAAGTGAGTGCTTAATATTATCTCTGTCTCCTTCTTCCCAGTCTACATTAAAACCATCGAATAAATTTTGCACTAATGTGATTTGATCTTTTTGGGTCATACCTATTTTTTTTAGATACATAAAAAAATTACCCATTGAAATCTGAAGTCCAGTCAGATATCCAGATCTAGTTAGTTTTTTCCTATATTCATATTCTTGAGATAGAGTCTTCTGTACCATTTTTAAAATTGTATATACTTGAGACATACCTTTATGTTTTACATTTGGATCCGGAGCATGTTTTGGAGAAGCTATTTCAGGATCCTCTAGCATGATATCTACCCTCATAAGCTGATTCTTAATGAGCTCAGTATAATATCCTCTCATAGTTTGAGTAACATTTGTTCTATCCTTTTTTGATAGTATCATAAAATATATTGTATCTTTCAACAGAGATGCAGCCTCATGAATAATTTCATCGTTGTTCTTTTTTGAGTCAAGAAATGATATCTGAGAATCTGAATTATACTTACTTATAGGACAATTTGAATGGTTTAGAACAGATATCAATTTATCTAAGTTATCTGAATAATATTTTTCTATGTCTAGGAGTATAGAATCTGGATCATACTTGTCTCTAAGCTCCTGCGCTGTAAATAAATTTTTCATCTTTAACTAAATGTAAGAGTTGTTTACAATTTAAAGCAACACTGTAAATTTTCTACTTCAAAAGAATTATTTTTTGTGTTTTTATTTTTTCTCCATAGGTTAGTCTTGCAAAATACATACCTGATGAAAATCTATTTGCATGCCACTGGACAGTATATGACCCCGGTAGTCTATGCTCATTTATTAGTGACTCTATTTCTCTTCCTTGAATATCAAATATACTAATCAAAACATTGTTAACGGTTTTTGCTTTAGGTATATCAAACCTTAAAGTGGTGACCGGGTTGAAAGGGTTTGGATAGGCTGGATATAGATCAATTCTTTCTGGTATGATATTATTGTTAATCTGTACAAACCCCTTTTGATAAATTGAATTATTTAAATTATTAAAGGAATAAAACAGTTCAATTTCATTATTCACGTCTAAATCAAAATTTATCGTATCAAGTTCAAGAGATCCTGATCTTGCAAATTCTAGAATTGAAAATCCTTTTTCTGGTAGATGATATTTCAAATACATTTCATTTTCTTTGGTCCGTGTTGCAAAAAATTCTACAGGTGCCTTATTTGAAGGATCATAAACAAATTGTACTTGACCTGCAGTAACCGAATCATTTAAGAAAATAACAAGCTGATCTCCATATTGGGTCATTTCCAATTTACGCCCCACTTGTGATGTATCTTCTATAATTTCACCAAATGTCTTTTGGTACCATGACCACATCTGGACGAAAGCCATTCCATCTTCAATGTCAAATTTACTATCAGGAAAACTAATGAAGTGCGGTACAGTGCCCGTAACAGGGCCAAGCTCATAGTTTGTATTCTTTTGTTCCCAATTTTCCACCAGGTCCCAAAGATCATTGTAGTTAATAGATGAGTCTAGATCATAATCTCCCAATATTGGAGTTACATATGTATATGCAATGTCAACAGTGGTCAATTCATTTTGGTCTTCAAGATAGGAAAAATTAACTGTGATAGAATCATAACTAGCAAAAGGAGGACGCAAAGTAATATTAATAGATGAATCAAAGCGAGTTGAATCAAAACTGACTGAATCAATTGCTGATGATGTAACTGTAAACTCGAGAGAGTCTACTTGTTCATTGAAACTAAAAGTGATTGGAGTGCTTTCCATTAGAACAACAAAAGAATCTATAGGGACTGATATGGAGTCTATACTTGGTGGAAGAATATCAAAAAGTTTTAACGTATCAGTGAATATGTCTGCTATAAATTGATTTGAAGATTCATCATATACTGTCATATTTTCTGCAGGCTTTAGTATAATGAATTCATTTCCACTTGGTGTATAATTGAATTCAAGATTTACCCGAATACTATTTTCTCCACCAATTAAAAAATTACTATCGGTTTTAGTTAAACTTGTGACTATGCATGTGTCCACCGGACTACCATTAGATATTATGATCACATTTATATCACTAATGTTTAATGTACCAGTGGCATTATCATTGCCAAATATTTGATCATCAAAAAATAGATCAATAAAAGAATTTGATGAATCTAGATTGAATGAGCTAACAGTTGGTGGGATGTAGTCTTTTATTGTAAAGGTAGCACCAGTGTTGATCTGAATATCATTACCGCTTGGATCCTGAAGAACAGCTTCAAAAGAATAGTAAATAACAGACTCACTCGGATAGGGTGCCGCAGGTACAATAGTGATTGTTGGGGGCTGGCCCTGTAATCCCAGAGTAAAAGGTATATCCGGACCTGTACTATCATCAAATTTTAAAGTGATAAATGGAATAAGGTCAGCCACTGTTGCCTGCAGACCTGTCTCAGGAATATGAATCGATTCAGAAAAATCAATAGTAATAGGTTCTTCTTTATCAACTTCTAGAGTCCCATCTTCCATAGAGTCCGTTCCATTAGGTGGGTACTGATCATTAAGCTGAATTGAGTCTGATACTTCTATTATTGGTACGGGAATTCCTGATAAACTATATATACTAAAATTTGTTGTTGGTGATATAACGATCTTCTCTTCACCTGATGGCAGATCATTATATTCTAAATATAATCTAAGGACAGTCTCACCACCGGATAGAACATTATTATCAATCTTTGATACACCAGATGGTGTTACAGTGACAGCGTTACCACCATTTGAATTAATGCTCGTTGTAAAAGATGCTAAACTAACGGGCTGAGACTGAATTGAATTACCATATATACCAACAGAGTATGTGAGGTCAACATATTCGTTACTGTCTGCCAGCGCATATGATTCAATGTACGCAGAGGCTAGGAGCGTGACCTCTTGAGATTCAACAGATGAGAACATTGCATTACCAAAAATGTCAAAAATAGAGGAACCGTCTACAGGTGAAAAAGTAACAGTCTCAACACCGCTTGGTGAACCTCCAAGTTCTAATTGCACATGAATGACGGTTTCCCCACCCACGAGCGCTGAGCCATTTTGATCCGTTATACCAGTTATATCTAGTGTCTGACAGTTGCCACCATTGGGACTATAGTCATAGGCAATGTTAGAGATTTGTATAGGATATACTGCTTTGGCCTCGATAACAAAAGGAATCTCATAGGTAGCTTCATGGTCATTCCACGTACCATCGCCCCACATATGGATAAAATTTTCTATTCCCCCTGCATCATTTGGCTCCCCGTCAGCCCAATTGCTATAAGAAAATTGTTCACCATTCACCCACTCATATACCCCTTCTTCATTGATATCATTCAAACCTATCCAGGCTTCATTAAAACCTATAGAAGAGCTTATAAAATCATTCTCCTCCTGTGAACTAATACAAACTAATTGCACATCATCATCTGATTGTGTAAATGAATAGGCTCCGCCCCATGTATCTGAATAATCAGAGAGATAATACTTGCTACCATCAAACTGTCCTAAATAGGTAAAATTTGGCCAACTATAATTTGCAATCTCTCCATAGATAGGCTCATTGAAAGTGAGCTTGACATATTCATTGATAGAGCCTATTGAGCTTGATTGTATAGTTGGAGGGGTCTCATCTGCAGTACGAAAAATTAAAATATATGTAGAAATAGGATAGGAGTTATCATTAAAGTCCTCAACAACTGGCTGTATAACTAGGCCGATTAACGAATATTCTGGTAATTGACCATCGGGATTAATTGTAAATGTTATATTATCTGAAGTCGACAGAGTAAAGTCTATAGATTCACCCGTTTCTAGATTTTCCAATAAAAAACAATCGCTAGCATTTGCATTTGTAATATTGGAATTATCAGAGTGCCTGACTTGCTCTGAAAAAGTTAAAATAATATTACTTACTGTACCGACATTTTGTGCATTCATTATTGGACTTGAGGAATCCAATGAAGGTGGTTGTGCATCAATCAATTCTATAGTAGTACCATAAAGATCAAGAAGAGGGACTCCTACACTATTGAATATTGACTTTTCTGATGCCGGTTTAATAGTAACTATCTCAGATCCACTTGGAGTGTCTGGATATTCAAGATGCAACTTTACATCTTCTGAACCAGGAAATAAAGTTCCATTAGCTACAGTTGTTAGTGTTTGTATAAATACCTCATCGGCTGCTCCTCCATTTGGATTTATGCTAAGATTAAAATCATCAGACCCAAGTGTAATACCATTTCCATTGTATACTTCTTCATACTCCCCACCATATACACCTTCACTAAAAAAATAATTTATTTGTGTATAATCGTCTGAGGTAGTTAAAGAATCCACCGTTAAAGCAATGCCAAAAGAACTAGTTATTTCCCATGGGTCTTCTCCAGGTGGAGGAGCACCATTTCTGTTACAAATAACAAAATAATGTTCCCCAGGAGGGAGTGGCCAAATAGGTATCATATTCGCATATCCTTCATTGCCCACAATTCCAGATGTACAGCCAAAATCGTAATTAATATTATTAGTAGGATCTGGGTAATACCAAATAGCATTGCCAAAGGCATCATCATTATACAAGGTAGCTGAATTGATATCGCATTCTGATAATATTGCAATCTCAACATCCAAGTATGTTTGTGCATCACACGTAGTAAAATAGATATTAGCTGAATCTAAAAGAGTTAGTTTATATGTATAATCTTGACCTCCTGCTGCAGAATTTTCAAATGGAAGTTCAGTCAGGTTGTATAGCCTATTTTGTTCAAATCCTTCAAAATCAATAACATCATGTAGTAATGGAAAATCATCTAAAGTAATTGATTTGTCAAAACAATCAGTAGTAGCTGGACAAAGATCGTTGTTGTCATAGACCTCGTCGGTACTGAAATTGTCAAGGCTACCCCACAAGAAGCCATCATTGCTATTGCCGCTCAGGTCGTCTATCGCTGTGTCTGGACCGTCATTAAAATTCCAATGCCCAATTAGATCATCTGGCCCAGGTTGGCTATCGCAGTAGACATTTAATATTTCCTCGCTACTCATTTCATATTCCCAAAGTCGAACCTCATCAACAAGCCCCTCAAAAAAACCATCTTCAGCTCCCGCATTATTCGTACTTTTCCCAATCTTCATAATTTCACTATCAATAAAATCCCAATTTATGGCACCTCCCTCAGTATCAAAACTCTCTTGTTCTACACCATTTTTATATATTCTGGCTTTTCCATTAGTTAGATTGTAAGTACCTGCAATATGAGTCCACACATCGGTCTCAAGCTCTGTTCCTGGGAATGCTTGTAATCCATCTCCATATATGTCATAATTACCGGTACCTACACTTACTATGAACCGCCATTTATTTTCAAAATACATTATTGTAAATCCAGATTCAGCCTCAGGACCACCCAGTTTAAACCAGTGGACAATAGGCTGCCAATCAATGTATGATGTTGCTGTAGGTTTTACCCAGCATTCAATAGTCATTTCATTTTGAGGTTGTAAAACACCGGCTATACTGACAAAGTTACCAGAGTTTAAACTGAGACTCTGATCTTGCGCTGTTAAATTGTAACTAGAAATAAAAATGATTATCGTTTGGAAGTATCTATTCAACATTGATATACCCCGATCCGAGATCTTTGATAATTACGGGTTCATTATTGAAATCTCTTAAAATTGTGTTTGGTCCAAATAATAATTCTGATTCACCGGTTGAGATTGTTGAAAAATATACCGTAGCAAGAGACCATGTTCCCCCATCGCTCTGATCTGATTGCATATCTGGAAGATAATAAATGAATATATCTAGTATGCCTTGCTCATCCACAGTTACTTCCATAGGCGCATTTTTTCCTGTAAAAAATGGTCCGGGAACTACAGAGTCAACAGTTACACTACCCCAATCATATCTTATATCCAAATGTGCCGCTGCTGCTGGTAATAGCTCCAACCCATATAATTCAACTGATATTGGATTGCCAATATCTGCATTTATTTCAAAGGGGTGGAAAAAAAGGGCAGGCGGATCCAAATCCATATTCTCAGGGTCAAATGGATTATCTAAATTGTAGCTTGCCTCCTCACACGATAAAATAAATAAAGAAAGAACTACACAGAGATTCTTTAAGATAAATTTTATGTATCTAAAAATTGATATTGAACTGAACCTGATTAACATCTGGATTGTACTCAAGATCAAAGAAATATTCTCCATCAAAAAAATCATCACTCGGGGCCACAAGATATGCATGTACCATGTTCACTATCCAAATAGATGCGGCTACACCCCTTATGCTTTTCATAAATGAATTATATCTTCGAGAGTCTGCTGCATATTGGATTACTTTAGGTCGTAGCTCCATAAGCGTATGAGGGTCAGTCCCCTCCTGATAAGAATTATAATTTTTTTCAAACCCACCCCAGGCACTATTGTATTGATAATAGGCAACCAATGCAGCAAAACCTAAAGTTGCTTCTGTACCCATAAATCCATAACCAGGGTATTTCCTATTAACCCAAATCTGACCGCTTCCAGGTAGCGCTGTAGACATCATAAGTGCTTTTATTTTTGTTGGGATAGGAGGAAGTTTAAACCAACTGTTTTTACGTTTGATATCTTCAGCTATACCTACACCTGTTGTGTCTGTCCCCACTGATAATGTATCTGGGACTGGAAGCCCGCTTACATTATAGGCCATCTTCTTCATTTCTAATAATAGACTATCGGTTATTCCACTACTATTCATAGCAAATTCATTGAGCATCGTCTCCATATCAACAGAAAAAAGTCTACCATTTATAAAAAATTCATCTTTACCCTTTTTCTGAATATTCCCTGCTATAACATAGTTAACATCCAATCTTCTGCCTAGATCGATAGCGCATTCTTCACTCCAACACGCCCAGTAATCTTTACTTCTTGGATAAAATATACTGATCTCATTTGTTAGACCACTATCCTGTACCTGAAAAATATCTAATTCACGAATTGTTGACCGTAGTTCCTCAGTAAGATAATCGGTAAGTGGCTCAGATATAGACCACCCTTCAAACCTTAAAACAGCGAGCTGTTTCCCTGTTTTAATGGAAAAAGATCTTGCGGAATCTGAGGCAATACAGAAACCTACAAGATGTAATATGATTATTCCTCGGATCAATAACATCATTATTAACAAAGGCTTGTTTTCAGCTCTTCTCTAAAACTTACATCACAAGAATCATATTGTCAAAGAAAGACATAAAATATTACAACATTTTAAAATTGCTTCATTGGATTATCTATATACCATTGTTCAAGATATATCGATACTAAGCTATTGATTCCTTTTTCAATGTCTCTATACAGATTCTGTGAAGACGTTTGGCCCATTATTTCCTTTGAAAACACCTTACTCGTCATCAAATTTTTTGTGATAACAGTGTCTGCCATAGAATTATAATAATCTGACTCTGATATACTGTAATTATATATACTGAATATCACCAGGAATGATGAAACTTTTTCTACCCTAGAATCAATTGTATTTATATCGACAACCATCTTGGGCATTTGGTCATCTGTAAAACGAATATTATGTTCTAAGAGCCTAAGCTCAATAAAGCTCAATAACCGTTTTTCCCAAACACCATCATCAACACCCCTTACATTTAGAACAAAGGTCATATCGTTTAGGTCTTTGAGGTTCCCACTATGCCATGAAATTTGTGAGTATGACATAGACACGGTGAATATCAAATATATATATCTTTTTTTCATATCGAGTTGATTAAATGTCTTTTTATTCTTTTACCATAGGAACAAAACGAACAGGTAATATTTTCTGCTTTTTATATCTAGCTCCTTCTTGCTTTGTAACGACCCAAAGGTATTGCATCGATAGTGGATCACCAACAGGAATAATCATTCTCCCATCAGGTTTTAATTGGTCAATTAGCTTTTCAGGAATCTTATCTGGCGCCGCTGTGACAATAATCCTGTCAAAAGGTGCCTCTTCTACCCAACCATTATATCCATCTCCGGTTTTAAAAGAAATATTATTAAAATCTTGACCAGTTAGTGCTTTACTAGCAATTTGGGCTAGTTCTGGTATTATTTCAATTGTATAAACATCTTTACAAAGTTTAGATAAAATTGCTGCCTGATATCCAGAGCCAGTCCCTATTTCTAAGACTTTATGGTTTCTTTCAACTTTTAATTTTTCGGTCATATAAGCAACTATATAGGGTTGGCTTATAGTTTGATTATAGCCAATTGGCAATGGTCGGTCTGAATATGCATTTTTTTTTTGATGATCAGGAACAAACATATGCCTATCAATTTCTAACATTGCATCAATAATTGCTTGGCTTTTAATCCCTCTGGCAATTATCTGGTCTTCAAGCATATTTTTTTTTAACAAAGAATAATCATTATTACCATATTTACATGATAACAAAAATAAAATCGTACTAAGGCTTATTTTATTAATCAAATGCAAAACATTTAAAAAAATACCCTTTAGATATCCATGTCTATACCTACATAAACATGACCATCTTCCACTTTTGTTTTAAAGGTCTCTACGGGAGTTGGTTCCATCGCCATCATTTTTTTTGCATCTGCATCAAACTTAGAAAATAACCACATCATAAATTTTTCAAAGCCCTTAACATTAAGCCATTCTTTTACCTCTCCAGTTTGATATGAAAAATCACTAGAGTGAAATTTACAGTGTACGATCTTATCTTGTTTATTACATCCTCCCAAATTCAGAGCTAAACCTAAATGAGGACACCTATTATTGATAGCATGAAAACCATCATCATCCTTAACCACAAAAATATCATCACGCTTTACCTTGATCAATTGTTCTGGATTATTATCAAAACTATTGACCTCAGCAACTTTTGTCCATTCAATATTATTCATTATTGTACCTCTTATTATTTTTCAAGATCCATACCCACCCAAATAAATCCATCTTGCTCTCTAGTCTTATATACATCAACAGGTATCTGCTCCATATTTGATATTTCCTGAGCCTCTGCATTTAAACCAATTCTTCCTAACATTTTTTTAAAATTGCTTATCTTCATCCACTCACGCACTTCACCAGTTTTATAGCAAAATGCACTCTTATGCCACCTACACCAAATAGTCTCATTTTTCATATCAATATCACTACCCTGTAAACTGAGATATGCATGGGGACATTTATCATTTAGTGCAAAAAAATTATCGTCTATTTTTACAACAAGTATATCTTCTCTCTTGATTTTAAAGACTTGCTGGGGTTTATCTAAAAAGGAATCAATTTCAGAACACTTATTCCACACCATATTATCTTCTTTAAATATACTTTCGATTTCTTGATCTGACTGAAAATTAATATCTTCAATTTCGTATAATGTTACCCTGCCTTCTATGCCAGGAAGATTAGTCCTCATAAAATCTTTTATGATAAGTGTATCTTTGATCTCATCATGAGTTTCTTCAGAAATAAGAACTCGTGATTGAAATTGTTTATTCGCTGATTCGACTCTACTTGCAAAGTTCATTGCATCACCAATTGCGGTTAATCTTTTTGATTTTCCTGATCCAATATCT
>TARA_B100001113_G_scaffold82041_1_pt1 | contig 9968 bp, 16 predicted proteins | sample TARA_B100001113 | Tara Oceans TARA_B100001113 (sample SAMEA2622402) | marine metagenome | biome: marine biome (ENVO:00000447); feature: deep chlorophyll maximum layer (ENVO:xxxxxxxx); material: "saline water (ENVO:00002010), including plankton (ENVO:xxxxxxxx)" | depth 50 m | reverse complement strand
GTTGACATCAATACTGTTGGTGCTAAGTTTGAAGTTCAAGGTGCAGAGTTTAATGTAGGATCGGTTTCTAGTAAATTTACAAGCAGTGTGTTTGAATCTAGCGGTGGTCAGATGGCACTATCTGCAGGAGAAGTTATTATTAGTGGAGATAATTCTATTGATCTTATTACACCTTCATTAATTGAGATGATCAATACACCACCTTCACCTCTTCCCAAAGCAATTACAGGTATTCGTAGAATGGTTGGTGGTTCTGTTGAAACAGTTATGGTACCTGGTCTTTCTGCTGATGCTGTTCCTAGATATATTATTGCTAACCCACTTGGACCATACTCACTAACATGTGGTACAACAGGATATAACTGTAATGTTCTTACTGGAATGTACAATGTTAATGCTGTAGCAGGTGCGTTGATAATGAACGCTAGTCTTGCGTGTACAATAACCTGTGGTACTGGTATGCTTCTCGAAGCAAAAGCGGCAGTCTTGATCCTTGGTAAGACAGTCTTCATCAACTAAGTCTTGACAGAGCACCCTCTGACTGCTATACTAGATATTGTAGTAAGGAGTCACACGTGGAATCTAAACTAGCACACGTTTTTGTCAACTTCTCAAAACGCTCAATTAATATTGTGGATGATGAGGGGTATGACAAGACTGTAAACTGGAAATGGGATAAAGAAGGTTCTGATGGTTTTTCTGAAACTGTCAGAGACATTGAAGATATCCTTGATCCTGATATGATTACGTATTGTTTTGCTGAGTTACAAGAATGATTGGACCTATTGGAGTTACACTGCGTCAGGCAGAAGATCACTTTGATTTTATTATGGATCTAACAGAATCACAACGTGTCTGTTGGAAAATTACTCGTAACGATGGCAAATCTGCTATGCTTGTTCCTGTAAATGAAATTCCTCATGTATCAGAGGAAATACAAACTCAGGTAGAAGAATTTCAAAAACAATTTTTGTCTGATGGAACAACATCTAGTTCACCGCCAAGTATTTGATAACTTTCTTGATGACGAAACTTTCGATTACATCTCTAAAGTTGTAATGGGAACTTGGCATGATAGACAAATTCTGTATCAACTACAATCAAACGTCGCTGAAGAAGGAGAAGAGATGCCACTATGGAATTGGATGGGTATATCAATGATTTACTCAGAAGATGAAGTAAGACATCCATTTTATGATGAAATACGAGACAAGGTTTTGCCTCTAATTAAAGAAAAAGTATACAATTACAAATCAATAATTAGAATCAAGGCAAATTTTTATCCGTGGACTCAAGAAATCAAGCACCATAGTTATCATACCGATTTTGATTGGCAAAATGTTGGTGCAGTTTTATCAATGAATACTTGTGACGGTTACACAGAATTTGAGTATGATATGCCATATCTCAAACAAAAACGTATAAAATCTGTTGCAAATAGGTTAGTCGTCTTTGATGCTCAAAATTCACATAGATCAACAACAACTACTACCGATTTTGGTAGATTTAACATAAACTTTAATTTTTTATGATTTTCTTATCTTGCCCACCAATCTACACTTTGCCTGGCACTTGGCAAAAGTTTGATCCAGAAACTTGTAAAGCATACGTCATTCCACATGCCAATTTATCAGGTGGTGCTGCGTTTGCGGTGTTTCTTGGTTTATTCGTTCTAGCACTAGTAGTATATGGAATCTATCTTACATTTGGTCCTGGTAAAGAAGAACTCAGAGATCAAATTGACGAGCATGCTAAAATGCATGAACTAGGAATTGCACATGGTCATGGTGGTAAATCAGACGCATATAAAATTGCTGGTAAACTTGAACATAAACATGAAGACAAATGATTACTAAAGAGAAACAACGTAACCAAGTGAAATCTAAATTTTATTACATCTTCTGGGGTGTTGCAACAACATCTGTAGTTCTTGGTCAATTATATGTTGGTGCAGGATACAGAATTTTTGCTCGTTCACTACATAGAATCTTCGATGCTATTGAAGTAGAGGTAATCCAAGACCAACCTAGATATTATTAATGAGAACACAAAACAAAGAAAACTATTACTACATGTTTTGGGTGGTCGCAATGATCGCATTCATAGTGCCCCAAGTATTCACAGCAGTAGCATATCACAAACTCATTAGAATTCTTCAATCTCCTGTTGAGGTTGAGATTAAAAAAATGCCCCCTTATCAAGTGGAGTATATTAAATGATTTGGTATGTTATAGGATGGACAATAGTTACTATGTGGTTCCTATCTAAATTAGGAGTTTTTAAAAAATGAGATTAACACAAGAAGTAATTGACAAAATTCAATTAGCAATGCAACATACCAAAATGAACGGTGATGTTAATTGGAAAGATGGTGATGAAATAGATGTATGTCTTGCTGGACATTTCGCTGGTGACAAGTTTATTTCAATCATTAATAGGACTCGTAGTAACACTACCAAGAGATGACAAAATTATGGAGGGTCTGGAAGTATGCGTTGGGTAGTTTCTCTGATGAAAAGACCCAGAGGTATGACAATCTTATTGTCCTTGTACGATCTCTTATCTTTCTTACTTATCTCGTCACTAATTGTTTTATTGTTGCGGGAGTGATTAGACATTGGGATTAAGTCGGGAGTGTGGCGGAATTGGTAGACGCACCAGACTTAAAATCTGTTGAGGGCAACCTCGTGGGGGTTCAAGTCCCCCTACTCCTATCATTATTATTACATCAATGGATATCACTAGCAAAAATGAAGAGTTTCCTTATATTTTGATTGATAATTTCTACAATCAATCAGAGTTAGGAGAAATTTGGGATGAGTTGGATTACATGTGCAATCCTAGAAGGATGCAGAGAGCATCAGTTGAAAATGGTGCAGCATGGGATGGGTTTGATGAACATGGTAATAAAAGAAAACTGAAGACTAACTGGACTATGTGGTTAGATCATTTCTTTGGTCCTAATAGATTTGCATCTAGTATTCTTGAGGTAAACAGGAAATTACTTAAAAACTCACATATATTTGAAAACCATCCTCATTGGGCAATTAATGATGTTAATGCATACAAGCAAGATTTTACGCAAATTGCATACTATGAGGATAGTGATGAATATCTAGAGCATAGAGATTCTGCAAGGTTAACTTGCCTTACATGGTTTTACAGAGAACCAAAAAAATTTACTGGTGGCACTTTATACTTTCCTTTGTGGGGCACTGAAATTGAATGTAAAAATAACAGAGTCATATGTTTTCCATCGATGATTCCTCATGGGGTAACTAAAGTTAGTATGGATAAAAATGATATGGGTAAAAAACTTGGAAGATTTGTTATGACACAATTTTTGATGCTTGACACAGACAGTGTAACTGCTATATAATGTACGAATTAGGGGGAGTACAAAAGATCTCTAAGTAGAAAGAGTGCCCCCTTACTAATTTTAATTTATTATGAGCATTGGTCTTACAAAATTAAATCATCCCACGTTAGGTGAAATTATCTTTCACAGGTGGCGTGGTCATGTATCTTCACATAAGCAAGATATCATTGAACATCATTTATCTCATCAAAACTTTAAGTGGGGATTTACCAAGTCAACTATTGTTGAAGGAACTAATCCAAAAGAATTTGAAAAATTTGATGACATATCTATTCTTGCACATCCTTTAATTGTAGATAACAAAGTTACTTCTGATTATTTTGGTGGGTTGATTGAAAATATTGAGATAGAAGATCTTATTAACAGACACCATTTGTCTGGAGAAATTCTTCGTGCTCAGGTCAACCTATTCATTAAACGTGATAAAATTGTAAATCCATGTCCTCATATTGACGTTAGAAAAGTTCCTCATTTCAGTATGCTTTACTATGTGAATGATGCTGATGGAGATACAATTTTTTATGACAAATCTGAACACAATTCTAATGAAGAACTTGGTGAAATGAAAGAGTGGCGAAGGGAATCGCCAGAGAGGGGAGATATTTTAATTTTTGATGGTAGAATTTATCACAGTCCATCTTGTCCTGTTGAATCTACCCATAGAATTAGTGTTAACTTTGATATGCTAAAATGATATTTTGGATCGGTTTCACCCTCATGGTTCTCAATGAGGGTTTTGTTATGATGAGACACGTTGCACCGTGGTTCGGAAAACAAAGACAAAAATTTATTGATAAGTATGGTGCAAACGTATGGTACAGATTTCATGGCACCTTAGATTATACTTGGATAGGACTTGTGACTATTGGATTGATAGTCAATCCTAATAGGATACTACATATTGCAGCATTATCAATTTTTTGGTTTGCATCATTTTTAATATTCTATTTACCTAGATGGATCAAGTGAATTATAACTATCCTTTATATGCACCATATTGGAAGGTTGACCTTTTCAAAAAACCATGGTACAGTACATTTAAATCCCTTTTCAAAATGATCAATGTCAAAGACAACGAAGACGGTTCGTTCACGGTCGAGTGGGACGAAAACGACGAAAACGAAAGTTTCTTCAACGACTGGACAAAAGAAGACTTCACGAGGTTCTTCCGTCTCTGTGCAGAGCGTGAAAACGCAAAAGAACTTGGAGAAGAATCTCAAAAACTTAACAACGAAGAAAGTTAGAAAGACTAGAATTGATAAGAAACCAGTATTTACTAAAGTTAAGTCTGGTGATCTATGGGAATTGGGTAATGGTAACGGCAATATAAAGAATACAATGCCTTGGTATCTTCATCCAGTTGATAAAGATACATTTAATAGGTCATGGTTTAGAGATTATGATGATGCATGTAAACAAATTACAAGATTAAAATTAAGACCTGAACAATACACTCTAACAAAATATAATGGATGAAGGATTTCCCGACAAGAGAGTTTATTACACTCCTACAAAATTGCCAGAGACTCTTATAGAGTCAATGAAAGAATATTGTGACCAATTAGAATATCAAGATGGAGAAGTTTTTGGTCTAAAAGAAAATGATGAGGCGTTTGTACGATTGGATACTAGGAGATCTAAGGTTGCTTGGATCAACTGGGATGAATGGATTCCTGGTATCATGCACAGTATGATGATTTCTGCAAACGAATGTTATTTTAAATATGATCTAAGACATTTTAAAGATAAAATACAATCGACTGTTTATAATGGTGGAGGAGAGCATAAAGATTTTTATGGTTGGCATGTAGATGGTGGGAGAACACATATTATTGAAGGAGTAGAAATGGAAAGAAAGTTATCCATTTCATTACTTCTTAGCGATCCTGATGAATATGACGGTGGTGAATTGGAATTTAGATATTATGGTGATAATTATTCTTTTGTTAAACCCGATGCGGGAACTGGGGTAATCTTTCCATCTTGGTTACCTCATAGAGTTCATCCTGTTAAGTCTGGTGTAAGAAGATCTCTGGTTGCTTGGATGGATGGTCCTTGTTTTAAATAATATATAATATAGTTTTTGATAACATAATGGCAGAAAATAAAAGAAATTCTTCTCAGGCACATCGTGATTTTAAAAAGGTTGCAGATGATTATTTTAATCAACCTGGTGCAGTAGAACAAAATTGGAATGTCCCTCAAGGATATGATGGTGAACCATTGAGTCCTAAAGGTAGAGAACTTAAAGCAATTCTTGAAGAAGAAAGACTTTGGAAAGAGGATAGTAGATGGAGAGCAAAAAATAGACTTCAAGATAACTTAGCATGGATTCTTGATCACCAAGAAGATGATGAAGATGCGGAGTATGCTTACAACACTCTTATAGAAATTGCTCAGAACGTAGCAACATATCACAATGAAGCAGGAAAAAAAGCAGAACGACTCGTCAAAATCTTACAAGATCCCACCATCATTAAAGAGTGAGTGGGAATCATATCTATCTGTGTGTGAATCTCTTGAAGTAGAACCTTCAGTGCGGAGGTTTCTCAGATACAATGAATTGTATCCGTATAAATAAACTTGTAGCAAATAGTGTGATTTCGTGGGAACAAGAAAAATATCTCAGTTGGATGTTATTTCAGATGCTAATCTCTCAGGAGAAGGTATCCTACCCGTTGTGGTGTCTGATCCTTTGATTCCCAACAGAAAAGTTAAAATCAACCAACTTCATAAAGGGGTTGCCCAAGGTACAAAGGCAGCACCTGGTTTATGTTTCGATTTAGACCGAGATACTGGTCTATATCAAAGTGCTTATGATGAAATAGGTCTTGGTTTTGGTAATAGTGGTTTATATATGACTACTATTTCAAATTCAGAGAGTTATAAATCTCTGTACATTACTGCAGTACATGATACCGCAACTAATGCGGATATTGTCCTTTCACCAAAAGGAACTGGTGCTGTAAAAATTACAGGTAACTTCATCATCTCAGATCAAACTTTTACTCTTGAGGATGCTCAAGGTCCGAAAGCAAGATTTGAGGTAAGTAATGTTGGTACTGGTACTAATACCAGAATTATGACATTGCCTGCTATCACTTCTGGTAATGGTACAACTTTAGTTGGTGATGATACATCACAAACATTAAGAAACAAGACCATTCTCATTGATGAAGATAGTCTTGTTATCACTGATGGTGCTGAAGAAGCAGTCTTTCAAATTAACTGGGCAGAAACTTCTGGTACTAGAAGATCGTATTTCTTACCTGATGCAGGTACAGTAACAACGACTCTTGAACCAACTGCAACTTCATCAACTTTACTTGATACAAAGGCAGAGCAAACTGTCCTCAACAAAACTTTTGTAGACCTGTCACTTGTTGCTGACTCTGAACTTAACACTTCTACTGCAACCTTTAACACGGATGCACTTACAGCAAACAGAATAATCAGTGTACCTGATACTAACCTCACATTGGTTGGTACAGATTCAACACAAATTCTTGAAAACAAATCTATTGAAAACTTGATTCTTCAGGATTCTGGAGACAATAGTAAAAAGATTACTTTTTCTATTGACAATCAAAACTCATCATCAAACCAAACCTTTGAGTTCCCTCAAACTGGGGTTCTAAATAATGGTGGAAGCAACAATATTTTTGTATCTGAAGCGGCAACTCAAACTTTATCGGGTAAAACTTTAGTTAACCCTAGTATTAAGAACACTACTTCAAGTACTAATATTCTCACAATTAACGCAGACAACATTACTGCGAATAGAACCATCAGATTCCCAGACGCTGATGCGACTTTACTTTCTACGACAAACGTAAATGTCGATGACATCACATTTGGTTCTGGTATTGGTGCTGCTACTCTAATTGGCAGAACCAGACAACAACAGTTTTTCTACGCAGGATTCTAATTATTAACAATGGCAAATCAAGGACTTCTCGCACAACTTAAACCAACTGCAAACACCGATACGGTGTTATACAGAGCACCCATTGACGCATCTGCTAGTACGGTGTTGACTATCGCAAACGACGGAACAGGTTCCGCTTATGATGTTGCAGTTAAAGATTACGATCAAAAACTAACTCTTGATGCATCAACCTACAAATTGCACAAGGGAGATGTTCTTACTTCATATTATATTACATTAAATACAAACTTAACTAACAACACTGCTGTTACTGTTGGTGAATCAATTACGACTACAGATGCAGAAAAAACTTTTAAGTTTGAATCATTTTATATTCCCCCTCTTACTACAAAGTTTGTAAAAGCAATTTCTATTAGAGAAATACCATTAGAATCTGTAAGTGGAACATGGGTTGTAGGAGATACAATCACCAAAGGAACTGCTCCAAACACTGCTACAGCAACAGTATTTGGAATTGATGAAGGAACAACAACAGATACAATTTATGTTGGACCTACAACTCTTGCTGGAACTGGTACTGAATTTGCTGCAGGTGATAGTGTAACTGGAACAGGCGGTGGTGCTGGAACTATTTCTGCTTCGCCTGCTATCACCACTGCTCAAGAAGAATTCTGTTTCTCTGATACTGCTGGTGGCACATACAATATGCACGTTGGTGTTGATCAACTTGAATTACAAGATGATCGTACTTTTAGATTTGATGTTTCTGACTCATCGATGACTGGTAGAGATTTTAAAGTATCTGAAACTATTAATGGTGAGTATGGTCCTGATGGTGATTTCTCTCAGACAGCAGACAATGGTACAGAATACACAACTGGAAAAACTACCAATGGCACTGCTGGATCTAGTGGTGCATATGTGCAGTATGATTTTTCTGGTAGTGTAACTCCAGATCCTCTGTATTTCTACGATGGTGGTACTGGCACAGCATCTAATGCTAATTATGGTGGTGCTGATCGTTCTATTGAAATGGCAGATGAATATTCATACACTGGAATGTATATCTATGACAAAGTTGGAACTCTTGTCAACAACACAGATACTTTCTTGATTGATGGTACAACCTATACAATTACAGGACAGGTTGCTGGTGCTTATGGATACGTTAAAGACTACACTGGTTCGGTGTTAAAGTTCATCAAAGGAATTAATTCTTCTGACTGGTCTGGATCTGATACATTTAGGGACGTTCCTAAATTAAATACAGCAATTAGAACAACAGCAACTATCAACAGTGTTGATGTTGCATCTGCAGCAGTAGAAGCATCTAACTACATTACTCAAGGTGTTAGCAATGGTAATAATGAAGTTGATAAAATCACTTCATTAGTTGTTGGACCTGGTGAAGTTCTTGTTGTGAAGTCAACAACTGCAGATAATGTTTTCAGTCTCATTGGATTTGAAGATGGTTCAACTTCAATTACGACTAGAGTATTCGGTCAATCATAAATAATCAAAAGGCAGTATAAGAAATGGCACTTACCAGGCTAAAGAATATTATTACGTCCAGAACTGGACGTATTATCTACGTCAACCCTGATGACTTTGATGCCTCAGATGCTATTGACAACAGAGGGAACTCTGCACTGCGACCTTTCAAGACTATTCAAAGAGCATTTCTTGAGGTTGCTAGATTTTCATACAGAGTTGGTCTTAGTAATGACGAGTTTGATGCTTTTAGTATCATGCTCTATCCCGCAGAGTATATTGTAGATAATAGACCTGGCGAAGTTTTATATACCAATGTTCCCCCTATTGATTCAAACTCAAACTTAGACATTACATCATCAAATAATGTTCTGTACAAGTATAACTCTGTTGAAGGTGGCATCATCGTTCCCAGAGGTTGTTCCCTCGTTGGTACTGACCTGAGACGTACGAAAATTATTCCTAAGTATGTTCCTTACCCAACAACTCTTGGTAATGAAATTTTAAGTGAATCTGATGTACCAGGTAGAACTGCAATCTTCAAAGTAACTGGTGGTACATACTTCTGGCAATTTTCATTCTTCGATGGTGCAGAGGAGGGTGTATATTATAGACCTGGTAGCACCAATACTCTTGCTCCTAAGTTTTCTCATCATAGACTAACTTGTTTTGAGTTTGCTGATGGTCTAAATCCATTATCAACTCTTATTTCAAATGGAACTGTTCCAAATGAAGATTACACAGCAATTCCAAATATTCAAGAAAGAACTGACTTAGAAATATATTATCAGAAAATATCTAAAGCATTCGCAACTATTCCCGATACATCTGGTGATCCTACTGCTGACCAAATTCAGGCAAGAGTTGAAGAAAACAGAATTGTTGGTCCTATTAGTGATGAATATAGAGTTCTTCAGATAACTCGTAATGGTAATACTGCTACAGCTGTTACTGTTGATGAATTTGATAACCCAAGAGATCATGGATTCTCTGTTGGCGTGAACATTAATATATCTGGTGTTAGTGGATCTACTGGTCCTTCATCTGAAGCAGACACAGGACTTTATAATGGTTCTTTTACAGTTACATCTGCATCTAATAACGTATTTACATATCAGATGACAGCAGAACCCTCAGGTAACGCTGTTGGTTCAAACATAACTGTTAAGACTGAGATTGATACAGTCGACTCTGCATCACCTTACGCTT
>TARA_B100001113_G_scaffold282425_1_pt1 | contig 9975 bp, 5 predicted proteins | sample TARA_B100001113 | Tara Oceans TARA_B100001113 (sample SAMEA2622402) | marine metagenome | biome: marine biome (ENVO:00000447); feature: deep chlorophyll maximum layer (ENVO:xxxxxxxx); material: "saline water (ENVO:00002010), including plankton (ENVO:xxxxxxxx)" | depth 50 m | reverse complement strand
AATCCTAGAAAATATCCAGAAAGAGTCATTGAGAGAAGAAATGATGTTTTAAATATTATGCTAAAAGAGGGATTTATTGTAGATATCCAAGCTAGATCAGCTAAACTCGCACCACTTAATATTGTTGATTCAATTCAAATTGACTCTCAAGCAGAACATGTTGTTGCAGAAGTAAAAAGACAATTATTAAACGATCCACAATTTGCAGTCCTCGGAAATTCAAAAGAAGAAAGAAAAAAGAAAATATTTGGCTGCCCGTCTGATGATACTTCGTGTACTGGTGGAGGGGGATTAAATGTTTACATAACTTTGAATCTTGAGTTCCAAAAACATGCTAACGAAATATTAAATAATTGGGTACCTTCAGAAAGCTTTGATGATGAGAGTGATGAACCAAAACCAACTGGAGTTATTACATTAATAAACAATCTAACCGGTGGTGTTGAAGTAATGGCTTCAGGAATCCCCTTTGAAGAAGAACAATATAATCTTGCAACCCAAGGAAAAAGAAATCCGGGTTCTGCGTTTAAACCAATTACTTTACTAGCCGCTCTAGAATCTGGATCTAAATTATATAGTTATAGAGACTCAAGAAGCCCGGTTGAAATAGATTGTGGCTATCCATGTGCTCCAGACGGAGTTGGAACAAAATGGGTAGTTAGAAATTACGGTACATCTATAACTGCCGATCGTTATTTAAATAATATCCCTGCCCAAGATAGAGCTATTGAGCTTCAATGCGTTGGCTACCATATTGAAGACATTAAAAATTTGGACTTTATCAAACAGTTTCCGCTTGTCTCAAATTTAGATGAGTTGGAAGATGAAAAAGAAAAACTAATTGAAATTGGTAAAGCATTAAACCAAATAGATGAAGAAGGTAATCCTATTATTTATCAAGAAAATACTGATAATATTAATTTTCCAGAAGGCACAGTTGTAATAACAGACCTTGAGTTAATTGAGCAACAGGCAAATACAACTCAAATTGATATTGAAAGTGAAACTCAATACATATTTAAACCTTGTAGTGATAAAAGTGAATACAATAGATCTGTAAAACTTCTCGATACATCTGGAATGGTTTCGCTAGAAGAAGCTACTAGAAGATCTATCAACACTGTTTTTGCTCAAATGGCATCTGAACTAGGAGGTGAAAAACTTGCTTCAACAGCAAACAGAATTGGCATAGACTCTAAAATTGATCCTGTTATTTCGCTAACACTAGGCGCTGGTGCTGTTACTCCTATAGAAATTGCTTCTGCTTATTCTTCATTTGCTACTAATGGAGTGTTGGCACCACCTTACTTAATTGAACGAATAGAAGACTCTAATGGTGAAGTGTTATATCAAAATATTGTCTCTCAGCGAATTTCCATACCAGATCCCGGAGCTGCAGCAGCAGTAAGAAAAACTTTAGAAGTAGCGGCTCAATTTGGTACTGGAACGAGGGCAGTTCTTGATGACAGACCTATTGCAGGAAAAACAGGTACACATCAAGGATTTAGAGAAGCATGGTTTATAGGATTTATTCCTCAATATACCTCATCTGTATGGATTGGATTTGCTGAAGAACAGCTTCCCCTAACTGATGTAGAAATAAATGGTGAAGTAATTAGGAATGTCTCAGGAGGTCGTGTGCCAGCTCCAATGTGGAAAGAATTCATGACTAAAGTAGTTGAAAATCTTCCAATTTTAGAATGGCCTACTGACCCAAGTGACATAGATAAATATTATGAAATACCAACAGTAACAATCCCTGAATTAACTGGCTTAAACGTACTGATTGCTGAAGAAATTGCATTTTCAAACTATTTACTTCCGGATATAACACTTGTTGATTCTGAAGAAGCACCTGGCCTTGTTTTAAGCCAGAGTATTGAAATAGATGAAGAAGTTCCAGAAGGCACTGTGATTGAGCTGGAAGTTTCTGGACAAAAATTCTCTGCTCCTATACCAAACATTCCGCCATGTCAGTTTTTACCTGAGGAAGCCGAGAATTTAATTAAAACTTATATGAGAGAAAATAATGTCATTTTATTTTTAAAGAAAAATTTTGAATCAAGTGATATTCAGGGGTGTCAAGGAAAAGTTATTGGAACAAACGTTGCTCAGGGTGCAACTATGTCAACTGGTGATACTTTGATATTTATTATTGACGATTCCGAAAATGATTCTTAACTGTTTGCCTCATTAGTAAGGAAATTATAAAAACCAAGAACTCCGAATCCTGTTCCACCTTCTGGATAAATAGAATTACTTGATCTAGACCTTGCAGGTCCTGCAATATCTAAATGAATCCAATCTAAATCATCAACAAACTCTTCCAAAAGTAACGCTGCTGTTATTGCTCCTCCAAATCTTCCACCAGAATTCTTCATATCAGCAATGTTAGATTTTATTAGCGATTTATAACTTTGTTCTAATGGCAGTGAATGATAGTTTTCAAACCCATCATTATTTGCATTTAAAAAACTATCTAAGGTAACTTTGTTATTTGAGAAAACCGCTCCAATCTCAACGCCTAATGCAACATATGATGCACCAGTAAGTGTTGCAACGTCACAAATAATGTCTGGCTTACTCTCACTAGCAAAAGCTAGTGCATCTGCCATAATCAATCTACCTTCAGCATCTGTGTTCATAACTTCAATGGTTTTACCATTTCTCATATGTAAAATATCACCAGGTCTAATCGCTGACCCACTAGGCATATTTTCAACAATAGGAGTATAAACCTTTAAACCAATATCTAGACCTTGTTTAGCTACTAGCGCTATAATTCCCCACGCAGTAGCGGCACCAGCCATATCTGTTTTCATTGTTTCCATACCTCCAGGAGATTTCAAAGAGAGCCCACCAGAATCAAACAACACACCTTTACCAATCAATGAAATCTGTTTTTTGGCTTTTGTGTTATATTCACCAATAAGAAACTTTGGTGATCTTTCAGAGCCTTGAGATACTCCAATTACTCCACCCATATTTTTTTCTTTAATCCATTTTTCATCATATGATTGAAAACTAATATTCAATCCATCAATTAATTCTTGTACCTTGTTCTCGAAGAATTCTGGAGATTTAGTCAATGCAGGAAAATTGACCATATCTCGAACCCAAAATATTGAATTGACTTTATTTTCAATTTCAGTTGAAAATTCACTATTCAGAATATTTATATTTATTTCTGTAGACTTTTTAGATTTAAAATTTTCAAAGCGGTAAGTTGACAACATTATTCCTAACTCAATTAGATAAGTATTCAAATTTTCTGATAGAACAGTTAACTTTATATCACAATCATTTTTTATCTTTTTACCAATTGATGCCCCGAGTAATAAAAAATCATATTCTGATTCGCAACCATCGGTTCCTACGATAAGAGTGGTTGTTTCATCTGTCGAATTGTTATTTGCCATGTAAAACATTTGATTTTTTTTTGCTTCAAATTTATTAGCTTCAAACAAGTTACGATTTTCATCATAGTTATCAATATTTTTATTTACTTTATCTGTAAGTAGAACTTCGATTTTCATTTACTTGATGTCCATTCTTTTTCAAAGTCTCTTGCCATCATCCATAATAAGTCAGATAATCTATTTAAATACACTAAAACAAAAGTGTCTTCAATTTCAGTAATTTTTTTCCATGCAACACATTTTCTCTCAGCTCTTCTAGATACAACTCTGCACCAATCAAATTTTGAAGAAATACTATTTTCACCTGGAACTACAAAAAAATCTGGAATTCCATTCTTATCAGTTAAATAGTCGATATCTTTTTCAATGATTTCTACCATATTGCTAGTAACAAGAGTCTCAGCTGGTTTTAATTTAGACCTATTTTTTTTTGAAGTAGCCAACTCTGCTCCAACAACAAACAGCTCTCTTTGAATCCTCAAAACAACTTCTTTTGTCTCTAGAGGTAATTGTTTTTCATATCTTATTAATCCTAGAGCAGCAACTAGTTCGTCAACGGATCCATATGCATCTGGAGCGATACTGTCTTTTGATACAGGATCTCCATATAAAAGCCTTGTATCACCTTTATCACCTTTTTTAGTATAAATCTTCATACTTTAAGAATAGTGTTATAACGAAAGTATTAGTGTGCCAGAAGCTCCCAATGAAACAATAAGCGATAAATAACTTAACCCTGTACTTGCCATAACTCCTGTATATGACTTTTCTTGCAAAGATTTTAGTGATGCATATGAAAGTATGCCTGCTGAAATAAATAAAAATACAATAACATTATTTAAAAGTTCATTACCCACTATGTTAAAAAATACAGTCGAACTTTCATATATTTTCGTTAAAACAGAAACTGAAAGAATAAAAGAAAGATACATAGAAAACTTTGCAATATTTTTCATGCCTTCTCGATTGATTGTTGGATCTACAAGGAACCAATGACCAATCATCATAGATGAAAATACAGCTGAAATTAATAAAATCGGTACAAAATTTTTAATATTATTGAAACCGGTTATATCCAATGAAGAAACAATAAAAGATATGAAAGCCAACCCTAAATAATAAAATTTTTCCTTTCTTTTGTAAAAAATTAAGTAAACAGCAAGGAAAAATAGGCCAATTTGTGAAAAATTATTAAATATTAGAAAAATATTTGTCGAAATAAGCAAGACAAACAATATACTAAATCCTTTTTTGGGGTTAGTAGACCTAACTATATATAAAAGAAAAGGTATACATAGTGTTAAAAAAATGTAAGTGAATTCACTCAATTGCATATGCTATTTACAATAATATAAGTGTTAAAAAATATAATTAAAAATAATAGTAGTCAAGCTTTTGTAATTTCAATTTTTTTCATATTATTTGTGAGAGTTATCTCAAACACATCATCATTTTTATTTTCACCAATTTTTGTTTTTTCTTTTCTTACATATTTTTTAATGTTTACTCTTGCCATAGATGCACTTAAAAAAAATAAAATAATAGGGATTTACCTTTGTGTAACAGTCTTCTTTATACCTCCTAACATATTTGAAGAATACAAAGGTCTATTGTTTCCCGTTACATATCTCTCTCATTTTGCTTATCTAGGTTATTTAATTTCATTAGAATTATTTGATAAATGGAAAAAAACTCATGAATTATGAAAAATATTTTTTGTACCCTAAAATGAAATAATGAAACAGGGTCTAGTTAAAGTATCTTTTTTTGTTATTGCATTTTTTGCTTTAACTTTCTTTATTAATTTGCAAAAAGAACCTGCATTAGCATTTGAAGTGCCAACAAATGTAACTCTCAACTGTGCAGACAATGCGGTAGCACCTTTAAATAACTTAAAAGACATTCAAACATTTCTGAGTTGTAATGGATTTAATCCTGGTCCAATTGATGGTCTTAGTGGGTCTAGAACTGATAGGGCAATTAGAAACTTCCAAAATACTGTAGGCCTTTTAGTAGATGGCGAAGTGGGTCCTGCAACAAAACAAGCCATGAGAAGCTATAGTTCTGTTTCTTTCACATTCCAAGGAAGTGGTTGGGGTCATGGAGTGGGTCTTAGTCAGTATGGTACAAAAGGATTGACTGAGCTGGGAGCTAGTTTTTGTTCTAATGCAAGTTCATGTGACTCTAATGAGGTTGTGAGTTATTATTTTCAAGGTACTTCTGTGAAAAAGTTATCAGAAATTAGCTTATCTTCACCAGATATATCAACAAATAATAATGCTCTATGGGTTGGGTTAGCTCGAAATGCAAAATCTATAAACCTGACTACTCTTCCTTCTTCAAGTCCTCCAACCTTATTTATATGCCAGGAAAACTTACCACAGACAGCAGGGGTACAAGCATTTCTTTCTTCAAGAGGTTTTGACCCAGGTACTGTAGATGGTGCGTTTGGTGACAGAACTGCTAATGCTCTTAAAAGTTATCAGGCTTCTGTGGGTATTGGACAAACAGGAACAATAAACGATGAAACTTTAAATAGGATTAAGTCAGATGCAAATTCTGACGGACCATGTGAATCAGACTTTGGTCCATTGAAAATATCTGGTGGTGCAACTATAAATATAATTTATTCGAATGGAAATTGCTACCTTACTGGACATCCTTTACTATCAAAAGTTCCTGCATCATGCAATATTGGAATTAGCTGGTCTGATGGTGGAAGAATTAGAGTTGGTCCTAGAGAACATAAACATGGAATTCTTAAGTTAAGAAACAAAGATGTATCAAGTGGTTTCCATGTTTCGTTAGCTGTTAATATCGAAAAATATCTATATGGATTAGCTGAGATGCCATCACATTGGAATGTGAAAGCTCTTGAAGCTCAAGCTTTAGTTGGTAGAAGCTATGCTGTCTTCCAATATTTAAAGCAAAACGTTCCTTCAGCAAAAACTGATATTGACGCTGGATTATCAAACTCTAGAAAAAGTTATTGTTGGTGCCATATTGGCTCCACAGCATCTAGTCAATATTATTATGGTTACCTTAAAGAAATTGCTGGACCTAATTGGGTTCAAGCTGTAAATAATACCTCTGGAAAGGTTATAACGTATGAAGGAGGATATACTCAGAGCACTGTTGTTCAAGCATTCTATTCATCATCTACTGGTGGAAAAACAAATGATAACGTAGTTGGATTTGGTTCTGCTACTCCATGGCCATATTTAAGAACAGTTGATGATCCATGGTCAGTTGACAATAGAGTCGGAAATCCCAAAGCTGCGTGGTCATATGATTTCAGCTCTTACCAACTATCCAAAAATATTCTTTGTGGTGACACAGCATGCTTTGATGCAGTTACAGATATTTATGTATCTTCTGTTTCAGAGTCTGGTGCTGCTTTACAGGTCACAATGAAAGGCTTTAAAAATGGCTCTGCAAAAACTGTAACTAAATCTGGTAGAAATATTAAATCTCAATTAGGATTCACTTCCCATTATTTCAAAACATCAAGTAAGTCAGATATTTCAAATTTAAACATAGGACCAATTACTGCAAACAATAACTCAACCGCTGTTGAAGAAAATGCATCAAGTACAACAGGTGATACTCCACAATATGCAACTTCTTCTGGTGGTCTAAACTACTTATCAAAAGCAGGACTTTTAAATGTTTGTAATGAAACATCAAGTGCTTGTCAAGCCAAAACAATTTCAAGAGAAGAAGCCGCAGCAGTTGTGGCTGTAGTTGGTGGAGTCTCTCTTGATGCACCAAATGCATATAGCGATGATGATCAAAGTACGTACCAACAAGCAACAAATGCATTGCCATATTATGGAATGCAAGTTTGCTTTGGTAGCCCATTTCAGATTCAACCATCTGAAACTGTTTCAAGGGATGAACTTGCTTGTTTGCTTGTAAAATCTATAAGAGCTGGAACAACTGAAAATCTAAATGGTTCAGTAGATAAATATTCTGATGAAGGTGCAAGTAAGTGGACAAATGAAATAAACGTACTTGCCGCAAATGATGTAATACCGTCATGCAGTGACTTGAGCGATAAATTTTGTCCAAGTCGTAAAATAACAATCGGAGAAGTTTCATATATTGTAAATAGGTTGATTGAAAAATCACTCGTTCCAACATCAGTATTTGATGTTAATCCATTTCAAGCTGGCTGGGCAGCAAATGGTGGTGAAGTAACTGAAGCATCATCAACAGCTGTTTCAAATCCTAATGCCGGTAATGATGCATGCACGCCCCAAGACAACAGTTCTCTAGTTATCAATTCAACTTTAGACATCCAACAATTTCTTTCTAACAATGGGTTCAATCCTGGACCAATTGATGGACAGTCAGGTCCAAAAACTAAAAACGCAATTATCTCCTTTCAAAAAGAAAATGGGCTTTTAGCAGATGGAATAGCTGGAAATAAAACTAAAGCTGCAATGAGAGCTTACACGGGTTGTAAAAGTGAAAATTCTTGCATAGCAAGAGATAACAGGTCCGCAAAACTTGACTCTATTGCAGATGTTCAAACGTATTTAGCAAACAACGGATTCAATCCAGGAATTATTGATGGAAAAATGGGATCATATACCAGAGAAGCTATTAAAGCCTTCCAAAGGAAAGTTGGATTGATTCCAGATGGAGTCGCTGGGGCCAGAACTAAATCTGAGATGAAATCTTATACAGGCTGTTAGCTAAGATAGTTTCTAATTTTTTTTCCTATAGAATCAGAATTAATCTTAAAAAACTCTGCTAAATCTTTTTCTGGTGCCGATTTACCAAATGTCTGAATACTGAATGATTCTGTTATATTACCAATATAATCTGACCATCCTATTTCTTTACCTAACTCAATGGTAAAAGTAAGTTTATTGTTATTTAGTGACTTGGTTATCTCGGGAGTTAATTTATTTAATATTGGAACACTTACAACTTGAACTGAAAATTCTTTAAGAGTTTCTTTTACTTCCAATGCTAAATTAACTTCTGAGCCTGATGCAAAAATAGTTAAATCCTTCCCTTTGGAAATAACAAAACCACCATTTAGAAAATCTGAATAATTAATTTCATAATCTAAAAATTTTAAATTTTGCCTTGTCAGTGAAAGAGCTTTGGGATTTTTTGTATTAGAAAATAAATACTTATAAGCAAAAATTGTTTCAATACTATTAGAGGGTCTTATCACATCTAGTCCGGGGATTAGCCTCAAAGACATGAGATGTTCTACTGGTTGGTGCGTTGGGCCATCTTCTCCAAGATATATTGAATCATGAGTAAATATAAATGCAGAATTTAAATTCATTAACGAAGCTAGCCTGATGCTTGGGCGCATGTAATCTGAAAAAACTAAAAAAGTAGAACCGAAAGAAAATAAATTACTGTGAAGATTTATTCCATTTACTACTGCAGCCATACTGTGTTCTCGAATTCCAAACTCAATATTTTGCCCACTCCTATTTTCACTTGTGTATGATTCTTCACTAATTATTTGCTTAGTTGATGCAGCGAGATCGGCTGACCCACCTAAAACAAATTTATTCTCTAAACCAATTAACTTCATATAATTACCACCAGTAACACGTGTGGCTGAATCTTTAATTTCAAAACTTTCTGGAAAATTTAATTCGTTTTTTTCAAACTGTTCCCATAATTTTTTAAATGATTCATCATTTTTTAATTTATTATTTAAATTTGAGTTCCATTTTTTAAAAGAATTATCATCATCTAATCTTTTTTCAGCAAAATAATCGTAAATATCATCACTATGCTTAAACGGATCTCCTTCCCAGCCAATTTCGTTAAGAAATAATTCCATTTCTTCATTCCCTAAAGGAGCGCCATGTATTGAACTTGTGTTTTGTTTATTTGGTGCAAATTTTCCAATTGTGCTCTTTGCTATAATTAATGAAGGCTTGTTTGTTTCTCCTTTTGCTATATCTAACGCATTTTTAATTTCTATTTCGTTGTGTCCATTAACTTCTAGAACTTGCCATCCAACAGATTCAAATTTTTTCTTTTGATTAGTGATAGATACTTTATCAACATTTCCATCTATAGAAATATTGTTGTCATCAAATATATAAATCAATTTTCCTAATTTCCATACTCCAGCTAACTCTGCTGCTTCAAAAGATACCCCTTCCATCAAATCTCCATCGGATATTATTCCATATACATAATGATCAATAATATCTTTTCCAAAAACTTCAGATAAATAGGACTCAGCTAAGGCTAGCCCAACTCCAGTTGCGAATCCTTGACCAAGAGGTCCTGTAGTAATGTCAATTCCTAATGATGTTTCAACTTCAGGATGTCCAGCAGTTTTTGAATCTAATTGTCTAAATTTCTTGATATCATCCATAGAAATATCAAAATTATTGAAATGAAGCAGACTATAAAGCAACATAGAACCATGACCAGCACTTAAAACAAATCTATCCCTATTAATCCAGTCAGGTTGTTTATTTGAAACTCTCAATACATTTTTAAATAGAACTGTACCAACTTCTGCCATACCCATAGGCATTCCCGGATGTCCAGAGTTTGCTTT
>TARA_B100001113_G_scaffold15155_1_pt1 | contig 9978 bp, 5 predicted proteins | sample TARA_B100001113 | Tara Oceans TARA_B100001113 (sample SAMEA2622402) | marine metagenome | biome: marine biome (ENVO:00000447); feature: deep chlorophyll maximum layer (ENVO:xxxxxxxx); material: "saline water (ENVO:00002010), including plankton (ENVO:xxxxxxxx)" | depth 50 m | reverse complement strand
TGGTCCTTTTCTAGGCATTATTTAGGCCTCTTAGATCCATATTTAGACCTACGTTGTTTTCTATCCTCAACACCAGTTGTATCGAGAGTACCTCTAACAGTATGGTATCTTACTCCAGGGAGGTCTTTAACTCTGCCGCCTCTGATTAAAACAACAGAGTGTTCTTGCAGATTATGACCTTCTCCACCAATATATGAGATAACTTCATACCCTGAAGTTAATCTTACTTTGCAAACTTTTCTTAGAGCAGAGTTAGGTTTCTTTGGAGTTGTTGTATAGACCCTAGTGCAAACTCCCCTTTTTTGAGGAGAGCCCACTAATGCAGGTACATCACTCTTAGACTTCTTTACCTTTCTCGGTTTTCTTATTAGTTGATTAACTCTTGCCATAATTTAAGTGCGCGATTTTAATTAGACATTTTCATTTGGTCAAACTATTCTTCGCTCTGAGTCTCATTTTGGTCAGTTTCAGTATCAGCAATTACTTCACTTAGCTCAGACTCAATATCTGAAACTAGATCTGCTTGTCCTTGCGAAGCACCATAGCCAGTTCCAGCTGGAATAAGTTTTCCTATAACAACGTTTTCTTTTAGCCCTCTTAGCTTATCTATCTTGCCGGTTACAGAAGCCTCTGTGAGAACCCTAGTAGTTTCTTGGAAAGAAGCAGCAGACACGAAAGACTCTGTAGCTAAAGAAGCTTTTGTAATTCCCAATAAAAGACGCTTGAATTTGGCTGGTATTCTGCCATCTGAAGAGATTTTTTTATTTTGCTGTAATACTTCTGATAATTCTAATTGATCTCCGATAATTAAATCTGTATCTCCAGACTCTGTAATTTCAACTTTTCTAAGCATTTGTCTCAAAATACATTCAATGTGTTTATCACTTATTTCAACACCTTGTAAACGATATACATCTTGAATTTCATTAACTACATACTCAGTTAGCTCCTCTACTCCTTTTAAAGAAAGAATATCATGAGGACTCAAAGAGCCTTCACTTATTACATCTCCTTTAGTGACAGTTTCTCCTTCAAAGACGTTTATACTTCTTGTTTTAGGTATCAGAGTTTCTCGGACAATTTCCTCTTTTCCTTCTTTTCCAGTTAAAACAAGCCTTCTTTTTCCTTTGGTCTCTTTTCCCCATGAAACTACACCACTTATTTCGGCAAGAATAGCCACTTCTTTTGGCTGTCTTGCTTCAAATAAGTCGGCAACTCTGGGTAAGCCTCCTGTAATATCTCTTGTCTTAGATGATTCTTTTGGAATTCTTGCAAGAACGTCACCTATATCTATAGATTGTCCGTCACTTACATTTACAAGAGATTTTTGTTCTAACTTGTATTCTGCAGGTCTCTTACTTCCAGGAAGCATAACCTCTTTTCCTTTGGAGTCTGTTACAACCACCATAGGATTCATATCTTTTCCAGCAGAAGTTCTTTCAGATGCATCTAAAATCTCCACACTTGATAAACCTGTTAACTCATCGGTTACTTCTCTGATGGTAATACCATTTTCCATATCTCTGAGATTTACCTTACCCTTAACCTCGGAGATTATTGGGTGATTTAATGGATCCCAAGTAGCCAATAATTCTCCAGATTTAATGACAGCCCCTTCATTTACATTTATTTCAGCTCCGTAGGGAATTTTATATCTTTCTTTCTCAGATTCGTTTTCGTCAAAAAGAACTAATTCTGCGGATCTAGAGATACAAACTTGCTTTTTAGATTTATTTTGAAGCGAATTAAGATTCCTAAATTTTACAGTCCCATCATATTTAGCTTGAATTCTATCTTCTTCTGAAGATCTAGATGCTGCTCCACCTATGTGAAAAGTTCTCATAGTAAGTTGAGTTCCAGGTTCGCCTATTGATTGAGCTGCAACAATTCCAACAGCCTCACCAGGATCCACAAGATTTCCTCTTCCTAAGTCTCTGCCATAACATTTTGAACAAATTCCAAAACTTGTTTCACAAGTTATTGGAGATCTCACTTTTGCAATATCAAGATTGTTTTGTTCAATTTGTTCAGCTAATGCTTCATCAATTAAAGTCCCTTTAGAAATTTTGAATGATCCATCTTTTGAGGATAGAGGTTCGGATAAAACTCTTCCTAAAATTCTATCTTTTAAGTGCTGAACAACTTCGCCTCCTTCGATAATTGATCTCAGCTCAATGCCTTCTTTTGTCTCACAGTCTTCTTCTCTAATTACTAAATCTTGGGCAACATCTACTAATCTTCTTGTTAGATAACCTGAGTTTGCAGTTTTTAAAGCTGTATCAGCCAAACCTTTTCTAGCTCCATGTGTAGATGTAAAGTATTGAAGAACTGTTAAACCCTCTCTAAAATTCGCCGTAATGGGAGTTTCAATGATCGAGCCATCCGGTTTCGCCATTAGACCTCTCATTCCGGCAAGCTGTCTAACCTGAGCGGGCGAACTCCTTGCCCCAGAGTCTAAATACATAAATACCGAGTTAAAAGATTTTTGGTCTACAGAATTTCCTTCTCTGTCTTCAACTTTTTCTGTTGAAATTGTATCCATTAATGAGCCTGCAACTTTTTCATTTGCTCTTGACCAGATATCGATTACTTTATTGTACTTTTCGCCTTGAGTTACAAGTCCAGATGAATATTGAGACTCTATTTCTTTAACTTCGGTTTCAGCGCTTGAAATGATTTCTTCCTTATCTGAAGGAATCACACAATCATCAACACATATTGAGGAGCCAGATTTAGTAGAATATTCATAACCAAAGTACATTAACTTGTCTGCAAATATTACGGTTTCTTTCAAACCGCTGTGTCTATATGCCATGTTTATAAGAGAAGATATTGCTTTACTATCTAGAGGTTTGTTTATGAGTTCAAAATCAAGTTCTTTTGGAAGAATTCCTGAAAGAATTGCTCTTCCAACAGTAGTATCAACAATATTTGTTTCTGTTTCATTATTCACAATTCTAACTTTTACTTTTGCTTGAAGGTCGACTTTGCCACTATCGTAAGCTCTGTGAACTTCGTTTGTGTCTGCAAAAATGGAGCCTTCACCTTTAGCAGCTACCTTTTCTCTGGTCATATAATAGATACCAAGTACAACATCTTGAGAGGGATCAATTATTGGTTTCCCATTAGAAGGTGAAAGAATATTATTACTTGCCATCATTAAGGCTCTACACTCAAGCTGGGCACCTAAGGTAAGAGGCACATGAACAGCCATTTGATCTCCATCAAAATCTGCATTGTAAGCTTTACATACGAGGGGATGAAGTTGAATAGCTTTTCCTTCAATCAAGGTTGGTTCAAAAGCTTGAATTCCAAGTCTGTGTAAAGTTGGTGCTCTATTTAAAAGAATAGGATGTTCCCTAATTACATCAGCCAAAATATCCCAAACTTCTGGCTCTTCTCTTTCAACCATTCTTTTAGCCCCTTTAATAGTTGTGGCTAATTCAAGTTGTTGAAGTTTTCCAAAAACAAAAGGTTTAAATAGCTCTAAAGCCATTTTTTTAGGTAATCCACATTGATGGAGTTTTAGAGTAGGTCCTACAACAATTACAGATCTTCCGGAATAATCTACTCTTTTACCCAACAGATTTTGTCTAAATCTTCCTTGTTTACCCTTAATCATGTCTGCCAGTGATTTTAAAGGTCTTTTATTTGAACCGGTAATAGCTCGGCCTCTTCTTCCATTATCAAGAAGAGCATCTACCGACTCTTGAAGCATTCTTTTTTCATTTCTGACGATAATTTCAGGTGCGTTAAGCTCAATTAATCTTTTGAGTCTGTTATTACGATTTATAACTCTTCTGTAAAGATCATTAAGATCGGAAGTTGCGAACCTGCCGCCTTCTAGAGGCACTAGAGGTCTTAAATCTGGAGGCAAAACAGGCAGGACATCGAGAATCATCCATTCTGGTTTATTATTAGATGATGTAAAAGCTTTAAGAATTTTTAATCTTTTGGAAAGTTTCTTTTTCTTAGCATCACTATTTGTAGAGTCAATTTGTTCCTGAACTTCAGATATTTCGTTTTCTAAATTCATTTCGGAAAGCAAAATTTTTACAGACTCTGCTCCCATGCCAGCGGAAAATTCTTCTCCAAACTCTTCTAGTTTCTCAAAATATTCTTCTTCATCTAGAATCTGGCCTTTTTCGAGATCAGTCATTCCAGGATCGGTAACTACAAAAGACTCAAAGTATAAAATTCTTTCAACTTCTCTCAACGTTTTGTCTAAAAGTAAAGATATTCTTGAAGGTAGAGATTTTAAAAACCATATATGTGCAACAGGAGCTGCGAGTTCTATATGACCCATTCTCTCCCTTCTAACTTTAGCAAGTGTTACTTCAACTCCACATTTCTCACAAACTACACCTCTATGTTTCATTCTTTTATATTTTCCACAAATACATTCGTAGTCTTTAACTGGGCCGAATATTTTTGCACAAAATAAACCATCTCTCTCCGGCTTGAAGGTTCGATAGTTAATGGTTTCAGGCTTTTTTACCTCTCCAAAAGACCAAGATCTGATTTGTTGACCTGATGCTAGTCCGGCTTTGATTGCATTAAAATTGTTTTCTTCTTCTTGTTTAAAAAGCTTTAATAAGTCTTTCATATATTTAATCTACCTCATCGAAGTCGATGTCGATTCCTAATGATCTGACTTCTTTAGTTAAAACGTTGTAAGATTCTGGAATACCGGCTTCCATCTCATAGTTACCATCAACAATATTTTTGTAAACCTTGGTTCTACCTGGAACGTCATCTGATTTTACAGTTAACATCTCTTGAAGAGTGTTTGCAGCTCCATAAGCTTCTAATGCCCAAACTTCCATTTCGCCAAGTCTTTGGCCTCCAAATTGAGCCTTACCTCCAAGCGGTTGTTGAGTGACTAAACTATATGAACCTGTTGATCTAGCATGCATTTTATCTTCGATTAAGTGATTTAATTTAAGAATATACATGTATCCGATGGTCACTAGTCTGTCAAAAGCCTCGCCTGTTCGACCATCATATAGCTGAGTTTGACCAGATGAAGGGAGATCTGCTAATTCAAGCATCTTTTTAATTTCTTCTTCAGAAGCGCCATCAAAAACAGGTGTAGCCATTGGTACTCCTGATTTCAAGTTTTCACATAGCTCTTTAAATTCTTTATCAGATAATTTATCTAGTTGCTCTTTTTTTCCTGTAGAGGAATATATTTTTTCAACAAAAGGTTTTACCTCTGAGAGATTTTTAGATTTTTCTACTAATTCTCCTATTTTTTTTCCTAATTCTTTTGAGGCCCAACCTAAATGAACTTCTAGAAGCTGACCAACATTCATTCTGGACGGAACTCCTAATGGATTTAGTACAACATCGACAGGCTCACCATTTTCATCATAGGGCATGTCTTCTACAGGCATAATTACAGAAATCACACCTTTATTTCCATGTCTGCCGGCAAGTTTATCACCAGGTTGAATTTTTCTTTTTACAGCTAAGTAAACTTTAATTACTTGTTGAACTCCTGGAGGTAAGTCATCACCAGAAATAATTTTTCTCTTTTTAATTTCGAATCTTTCTTTAAGCATATCTTCATATTTTTTGAGATTGTCTTTTGATTCTTTTATCAAATCATTGATTTTTTCATCTTGCATCCTGAGTTTGAACCATTCAGATGAAGGAAGATTTTTAAGGAATTCTTTTGTTAAGGTTTCACCTTTTGAAATGCCTCTGCCACTAATGACTTTTTTACCCTCAAGTGAAGGCATGAGAGAATTTATAGTTGCTTCAGATACTATGCTAAGTTCTTGATCAATATCTTTTTGAATTTCTGCTAAAGACACTGACTCTATTACTTCAGCGCGAGAATTTTTTTCTAAACCTTCTCTAGTAAATACTTGTACATCAATTACAGTCCCATCTTGTCCTGCCTTAACTCTCAAGGAAGTATCTTTAACGTCAGATGCTTTCTCTCCAAAAATTGCTCTTAAAAGCTTTTCTTCAGGAGAAAGTTGGGTTTCTCCTTTTGGAGTCACTTTACCAACTAAAATATCTCCGGCATTTACTTCAGCTCCAATATGCACTATTCCACATTCGTCTAGTTTCGATAATGCAGACTCACCTACATTTGGAATATCTGCTGTGATTTCATCTGGGCCAAGTTTTGTATCTCTTGCAGTACAAGTCTCTTCAATAATATGAACACTAGTTAGCTTATCTTCTTTAACTAATTTATCAGAAATTAAAATTGAGTCTTCAAAGTTATATCCATGCCATGCCATGAAAGCTACTTTAATATTCTGCCCGAGTGCTAGTTCTCCTAAATCAATAGAAGAGCCGTCAGCTAGGATATCACCTGCTGAAATTTTATCGCCTTCACTTACGATCGGTCTTTGATTAATACATGAATTTTGATTAGATCTTGTATATTTTATTAAGTTGTAAATATCTACTGCAGAGTCTGTTGCGCTGATCTCTTTTAAGTTTTTTCTAACAACTATTTTTCCTGAGTCTACCTTTTCAACTGTTCCAGAATTTTTAGCAATAATACAATCTCCGGAGTACTGTGCTACAAGTCTTTCCATACCAGTACCTACTAAAGGAGCCTCTGTTGATAAAGTCGGAACTGCTTGACGCTGCATATTTGATCCCATTAAAGCCCTATTAGCATCATCATGTTCTAGAAATGGTATTAAAGCCGCAGCTATGGAGACTACCTGTTGAGGTGAGACATCCATAAGGTCGACTCTGTCTACAGTCATTAATTCAAATTCATTTCTAAAACGAACTGGCACCAATTCCTCAACAAATTTATTGTTTTTATCTAACTTTACTGAGGCCTGAGCTATTACAAACTCTCCCTCTTCTATTGCAGATACATATTGAATCTCATCGGTCACCTTTCCGTTTTCAACTTTCCTGTAAGGAGTTTCTATAAAACCGAAATCATTTACTTTTGCATAAACAGATAAAGAATTAATTAGGCCAATATTTGGGCCTTCAGGTGTTTCAATTGGACAAACCCTACCATAATGGGAAGGGTGAACATCTCTTACCTCGAAACCAGCTCTTTCTCGAGTTAATCCGCCAGGACCTAAAGCTGAGACTCTTCTTTTATGCGTAACCTCTGCCAGAGGATTAACTTGATCCATGAACTGAGAAAGTTGGCTAGATCCAAAAAATTCATTTATGGCTGCAGTAATGGGTTTTGCATTTATTAAATCTGCTGGACCAAGTTCTTCTGCTTCCGCAATATTTAATCTTTCTCTAACAGCCCTTTCCACTCTGAGCAAACCAACTCTTACTTGGTTTGCAACCATCTCACCTACTGATCTAATTCTTCTATTTCCGAGATGATCTATATCATCGCAATTTTGCTTTCCGTTTCTGATATCTACCAAAGTTTTTATGACCTCTAAAATATCATCATTATCTAAGGTACCTTTGCCGTTTAATTCTTCCCTTCCTAGTCTTTTATTAAATTTCATTCTTCCAACATCTGAAAGGTCATATTTATCAGAGTTAAAAAATAAATTTTCGAACAATAAAGTTGCAGCTTCCTTAGTAGGTGGCTCACCTGGCCTCATCATTCTATAAATTTCCGCAAGCGCTTCTAGAGAATTAGAGGTTGTGTCAGACCTTAAAGTATCTGAAATGTAAGGACCAGATTCAAGTTCATTGATATAAAGAACATCGACTTCTTTAAGTTTAAGTTCTTGTAGCTTTAAAAGCACATCTTCATCTATTTGTGTATTGCACGTTATAGCAATTTCACCTGTTGAAGGATCGATGATATCTTCAGCAATTGTCTGATTGAAAAGACTTTCTTTTGGAATTTCTAAAGTTTTAATTTTACTAGACTCAATCAATCTAATATGTCTTGCAGTAATTCTCTTTCCTGCTTCTATAATAACTCCCTGATTTCCTTTAATATCTGATGGCGCGATCTTACCAACCATTCTTCTTGGAACTACTTTAAGAGAATAGTTATTTGTGCCTATAAGATAAGTCTCCTTCTCGTAAAATTTTTCTAAAATTTCTTGAGAGGAATATCCTATGGCTCTTAGTAAAATAGTTGCATAAAGCTTTCTTCTTCTATCAATACGAATATAAACCAGATCTTTGTGATCAAATTCAAAGTCTAACCACGACCCTCTATATGGAATGACTCTGGAAGAATATAAGAGTTTTCCTGATGAATGAGTTTTCCCTCTATCGTGATCAAATATCAATCCGGGAGATCTATGAAGTTGTGAAACAACTACCCTTTCAGTTCCATTTATCACAAAGGTTCCATGGTCTGTCATGAGAGGTATGGTTCCCATATAAACTTCTTCCTCACGGGCGCTTTTAAGATTCTCCTCTCCTGTAGTCTTATCAATGAAGATAATCCTACACCTGATTATAAGAGGAGCCTCGTAAGACTTTCCTCGAGGCAGGCATTCTTGAACATCAAATTCAGGATCTTTTAATTGATAACCAAGATACTCAATTCTTGCATTACCAGATACGCTATTTATAGGAAAAATAGATTGAAAAACGCTTTCTAAACCTTGATTTTTTCTCTTGGTATTATCTGAAATATTTTGTAAAAAATAGTCATAAGAATCTGTTTGTATCTCTAATATGTCGGGAAGCGACATCGCACTAGAAATTTTTTCAAAACTTTTTCTTATTCTCTTTTTTTCTGCAAATGAGTATGTACTTGCCATATAAATTTAGCCTATAAGTGATGTTATTTTAGTTCAACTTTTGCGCCAGCTTCTTCAAGCTGAGATTTAGCCTGTTCGGCTTCTTCTTTATTTGCGCCTTCTTTTACTGAAGAGGGAGCTCCATCAACAATTGCTTTAGCTTCTTTCAAACCTAAACCTGTGATAGCTCTTACAGCTTTAATGACATCGATTTTCTTCTCACCAACATCAGCTAAGAAAATTTCAAATTCACTTTGCTCTTCAGCAGCAGCTTCTACACCTGCGGCCGGAGCGGCAGCAGCGGCTACCGGTGCAGCAGCAGTGACGCCAAATTTTTCTTCCATTAGTTTTACCAAGTCTACAACATCCATGACGCTCATCTCTGATATCGCATCAAGTATTTCTTCTTTAGTAATAGCCATTATTTTTCTCCGTTTTACTTAGATTTTTAAGATTTTGTTTGACTCACTGCATTAAATGTTCTTACCAATTGTGATGGAACTTCATTCAAAGTACCGGCAAGTTTGTTCAGTGGAGCCTGCATTAGACCTAAAAGCATAGAAATTGCTTCCTCTTTTGTTGGAAGAGAAGCTAAAACTTTGAGCTCATTTGGCTCAAGAAAGCCCTCTCCTATAGAAAGCCCTTTTACTTCGAATGACTCTTCCTTAGAAGCAAAATCCTTTATGAGTTTTGCTGCACTTTGAAGGTCATCCATAGAAAAAGCTAAAAGCGTCGGTCCAGTGAGTATGTCTTTGAGAGAGTCAAATTTAGTATTCTCCAATGCTCTTTTTGCTAGAGTATTTTTAATTACTTTTAATTGCACAGACTGATGTTTAGCCTCTTTTCTGAGATTGGTCAATTCAGGAACATTGGTTCCACGGTAATCAACTGCAATCACAGAAAAGGCCTCTTGAGCGATTTTGTTAAGATCTTCAACAAGAACTTTCTTATTATCCAAGCGTGACATTATTAAAACCCTCCTTTGAAAAATTTTTCAAAGAAGGAACCTTTTACCCAAAAAGAAAAAGTCTTTTGAGCTATCTGCGTAGGAATAATTAAGTTTGATAAAATCAAACTCCTACGGTCTAAGACGGTTGTAACGAAATTACAACAGCTTAAAATTCTTATGTTTAAAAACAAATTCATTTATTAATTAAAAACTGAGTTTTGTTGTATCTATTTCAAATCCTTTACCCATGGTAGAGGATAGAGTTACTTTAGAAATATAAACCCCTTTAGCCGAAGGAGGTTTTGCCTTCTTAACATCTGTTAAAAAAGCTTCTAAATTATCTTTTAGTTGTTCCTCTGTATA
>TARA_B100001113_G_scaffold137874_1_pt1 | contig 9986 bp, 4 predicted proteins | sample TARA_B100001113 | Tara Oceans TARA_B100001113 (sample SAMEA2622402) | marine metagenome | biome: marine biome (ENVO:00000447); feature: deep chlorophyll maximum layer (ENVO:xxxxxxxx); material: "saline water (ENVO:00002010), including plankton (ENVO:xxxxxxxx)" | depth 50 m | reverse complement strand
GGACCGATGGACCAGGCCGAGGTGATGCTCATCCACAACACGCCGAAGAGGTACCCTCCGCACATGAAGGCCTGAGGCCCTGGAATGGTCCAGATGAAACTCAACGGCACGGCGATGGCCGCCCACCCGACGCCGTATTCCCACCATTCGTCCATCGGGCGACGCGCCAGCACGCGATGGGCAAGAGGAGAACACATGAGGCCAGCGAGCAAGGCGCCATGCACCGGATTGGGAAGTTGGTTCGGACCCAAGCTGGGCGTGACGAAGGTCTGCCACATGGCGCCAACCACGGCGCCAAAAAGGAACGGAGACACGCCGTGCTCGAACACGCGGCGGAGGTTTCCTTCACGGTCCGCAGGAGCCGCCTCCACAGGCACGACCTCGCCGGTCACCTCCTCGTCGTCCATGCCATGCCGTGAGGCCTCCGAGGTTTCAGGATTGAGGCCCGAGCATGGTGAGGCTCATAGGGCGGAAGCGTGACCTGTGGGCATGGGCGGCGGACGGATCGTGGCTGGTTGCCTCGCACCGCACCCTCCTCATCTGGTGTACGCAGAAAATCCGCCGCAAAACGAGCCGAATTCAGAAGGCGGCTGGGAACAACTTCGTTGGGGCTACGATCGCCTCAGAGCCAGCCTCGCGGAAGTGGACCATGACGTGGTCGTCATCCTCTCACCTCATTGGCAGACCTACGTTGGCACCCATCTGCTGGGTTTGGAACGGTTTGAGGGATTCTCCGTAGACCCTGTGTTTCCGAACCTGTTCCGCTACACATACGACCTCACCATCGACCTGGAATTGGCTGAAGGCATCCACACCGAGGCGTTGGCTGCAGGGTTGGACGCGCACATGATGCGAAATCCGGACTTTCGCGTGGACTACGGCACCATCACGACCGCGCACCTGACCGACCCTGAATGGTCGAAACCGTTGGTGGTCATCTCAAGCAATCGCAGCCGTCACTACTACTCCGTCGAGGTCATGCAGGAAATGATGGCCGAACTCGGTCGTGCCACCAAGAAGGCCATCGAAGCGAGCGGAAAGCGAGCGGTGGTCTTGGCCAGCAATTCCCTCTCCCATCGGCACTTCACCACAGAGCCAGAGGTCCCCGAGGACATGAGCCACGAGCACATCACCAGCCACGCCATGCACCTCTGGGATATGCGCATCATCGACCACATGGTCAACGGCCGAACCAAGCAACTGCTCGATGAAATGCCAGAATTCACCGACCAGGCCATCGCTGAAACGGACGGAGGAGCGCTCACGTGGCTTCTCCATGCCCTTGATCTTCCCGACTACAAGGCGACCCTGCACGGGTATGGAACCGTGATTGGGACTGGAAATGCCGTGGTCGAATGGCCTGCATGGCGCCATCAGGAGGGATCGGCTTGACCGTCGTGGCCTCCTTTGTGGTGCCTGTGCACCCCCATCCCATGCTCGCACCGGAGTCCAACGAAGGCTACGGACGCCTACGAGCAGCCTTTGACGAGGCCTCTGCGCGGATTGAAGCCAGTGGCGCAGACCTGCTCATCGTCTATTCGACCACCTGGCCGAGCATCATCGGACACCAAATCCAGGCAGACCCAAATCCAGTCTGGAACCTCGTTGACCACGACTTCCATGAATTGGGAACCATGCATTACGACTTCGACATCGATGCCGACTTTGCCCATGCTTGGCGCGATGCGGCCGAGGGTCGTGGCCTGACCGCGCGAACGGTGAACTACCATGGCTTCCCGATTGACGTTGGCTCCGTCGTGTCTCTTTCGCTGCTGAACCCCGGCAACCGCATCCCAGCGGTCATCGTGTCCTCAAACGTCTACGCCAACCGCGCCGAGACCACCGTGCTTGCAAAGTCGTGCCTCGACGCCGCGGCTGCGGCCGGCAAGAAGGTCGCCGTTGTCGCGGCCATGTCCCTGTCCAACCGGATGTTCACGCGTCGCATCGAACCAGAGGAGGACCGCATTCACTCGCTCAAAGACGACGAATGGAACAGGAAGATCCTGCAGTTCCTTGAGGACGGCCGTCTCGAAGACGTCGGCCAACTTTCCCGAACAATCCACCACCAAATCAGGGTGCAAAAGGTGGTGGCGTTCAAGCCGATGTGGTTCCTTTCAGCCATGAACGACCACCGCAACGATCTGACCGGTGAAGTGCTGGCCTACGAGGCCCTCCACGGCGCCGGCGGTGCCGTGGTTCACCTCGACCCGGCCTCAAACGGCCGTGGCGACAAGGAATACGACGAGGAAAACGTCGAGGTGTTTGGCGGCGATCGCAACGTGCTGGACACCGAGTCCGAAGAGCAGGACACGGAGGATGCGCCCGCAGCCCACCCTGCACCGGCGTCCAACAGCGGCCCTGCTCTGTGGGAACCGGTGGAAGGTGAAGACGCGGTCAACACCGACACCGCCCCCAAACCCGTGGGCGCTTACCCACATGCACGGCGTGTCGGTGACATGCTCTACTTGTCGGGAGTCGGCCCACGCCAACCTGGCACCAACGCCATTCCAGGCGGTCCAATCCATGATGGAGATGGGCGAGCATTGGACTACGACATCAAAGCCCAAACGCGGGCTGTGGTGCAGAACGTCGAACGCGTGCTGAAAGAAGCGGGTGGTTCCTTGGAGAACGTCGTTGACGTCACGAGTTTCCTCGTCGACATGGATCGAGATTTCGCTGGCTACAACGAGGTTTGGGCGGACACGCTAGGCAAGGTTGGACCCACACGTACGACCTTGGCCATTCGCTCGCTACCCACTCCAATCGCCGTGGAAATGAAAGTTGTCGCGCACCTCCCCCAATGACCGGATTCCGGCGGCAATCATCCGCAAAGGGACAAGAGTTCAAGGGCAACCTTCGGTTCGCCTGCAACGTAAGCCTACAGCTTACCTGAATCCGGGGAATTCGCATGGGGTCGACCGTCAAACTCGCGCGTACCATTGGACTGAAGACGCTGGTCATTCTGTCACTCTCTTCCATGCTTGGATCTGGCCTGTTCCTTCTTCCTGCGTTCGCGCAGGAAGTTGTTGGGCCGGGGATGTGGTTTGCGTTTCTCCTCGCGGGCAGTGTGGTCATCGCCAGCGCCTTTTCGAAGGCAGAACTGGCGAGTGCCATGCCCCAATCAGGGGGATTCTACGTTTACGCTGAGCGAACCTACGGGTACCTCGTTGGCACCATCAGCGGACTCGGTCTCTTCGCCTCATTTATGCTCAAATCTGCCTTTGCGTTGGTCGGTTTTGCAGCGTACATGGAGGTCATCACTGGACACTACGGCATCGAAGACGTGAATTCAAAGGCCATTGCGATGGTGTTGTTGGTGTTCATCCTCATCGTGAACCTCACCGGTGTGAAAGCGATCAAGAAAGTGCAGGTTCCCATCGTCACAGGAGCCGTCGCGGTCGTGGTCCTGTTGTGCATCATGGCCCTGTTCTCAAGCGATCTTGACCTCGCTCGCCCCATGGCTGATTTCCAGCCGTTCAGCCTGAAGATGGGAACCGCGGCAGCGCTGGTGTTCGTCGCCTTCTCAGGCGCCATCAAAGTAGGCGCCATTGGTGGCGAGGTCACGGAACCTGAGGAAACGCTTCCTCGTGGCATGATTCAGTCGCTGGTCATTGCAACGGCCCTCTATGCAGCGGTGGCGTACATCATGGTGGCCGTGATGGACGCGGATTGGTACATGGTTGACGGCCACGCCGTTGAGAACCCAATCACTGTTTTTGCCCAATCAGTGGCCGGAACGACTGTCGTGCTTCTGGCGTCCTTGGTGGCCATCATTGCCATGGCCTCGATGGCCTTGGCCGGCGTGCTTTCCTCGTCGCGCTTCATCTACGCCATGGCCAAGGACGGCGTTCTTCCTGCACCCCTCGGCCAATTGAATGAGCGGTACAAAACCCCACACTGGCCGATTTTGCTTACCGGCGTGCTGATGGCGGTGTCGATCTATTCCTTCGACGTCCACGTGATCGCGGAACTGGCCTCTGGATTCATCCTCATGGTCTTCATCGTGCTCAATTTGACCGTCGTGGTGCTCCGCAATGCAGGCCCTAATCATGCATGGGACCCGGCCTACCGCTCGCCGCTGTATCCGCTCCCCCAGATTTACGGAACAGTAGCAGGGCTCGCGCTGCTCATCCTGATGGGGGAGAAGGCCCTCTATGGCGGCACGGGCGCCGTTCTTCTCGGGCTCCTGGCCTGGTTTGCGTACGGCAGAAGGAATGTTCAGCCGCGTGATGGACCAACCCCGCTCAGTGCTTTCTTCGGACGGCCCGATGACGCGGAGGCGGCCAACGAGAGCGAGTGATTACGCCTCAGTTTTGGTCCACGAACCGTCCTCGCCGACGGTCCAATGCTGCACCGTGGCATTGGCATCAACATACCACCCGGTCGAACCCTGTTCTGTGCCGGGAATCGCTTGCATCACGCCCGTAGTGGTGGCTTCTTTTGCCATGGCGTCCACAACATCAGGTTCCAGCGCGGGCTCCGTCAACGCAGCGTCCTCGATTGGACCGGGTTCGTCCGCGAAATGGACCCCGGCCTTTTCATCGTCCACATCGACCAAATCGGTCTGATCCTCATCCATGATTTCGGAAACCAGAACCTCAAGCGATTGGCGACGAAGCAGAATGAGCAGCAAGCCAAACAAGGCAAGGAGCAACACACCACCGAGACTGACGACGCTGTTTGAGGATCCCAAGGAACCTCCAAGCAAAACGGATTCCACCTCAAACCACGTTTGGGCCTGCAGGCCGTCGTTCGTTTCTGCCGTGCAACTCCTGTCAGTTCCTGACTTTCGCAGATCCAAAGCCCACGTTGCATCCACGATGTGAGTGATTGAACCGGCGTTGCATGAAAGGCTCACTTCATCGGCGGTGAACGAGACGCGATTGCTGTGAACGTCCACACCGTGAACGGACACCAAGGCGGTTTCTCCTTGCGCCATCTGACGGCCGTCGACTTCGACGAACAAACGTACTGCAGGCCCTGAGTCGATGGTCAAATCGATGTTCAAAACGGCCTCATCCGACAGCAGCGCCACCGTGTGATCGCCGGCCATCTTGGGAACAATGGTCCAATATCCTGGCCCGGAGATGGAAGGTTCGACGGTCAATACCGATGCATTCACGTCCGTGCTGAGGTTCACAGCAGGACCAACGTTGCCATGCAGGTCAACTCGGTCAAGGCGAATCTCGGCAGGGACACCGGCCACAAGTTGTTCTGGAAGCGGTGCTTCGAGGGCCAGCATCGACGCCGCTCCCGGTTCGACCGTCAGGCGAACCAAACCAAAAACGCCGTCTGCGTTGGCTCGAATGACGTGCCCCCCCAAAGAGGTCGGTGCCCATTTCCCTTGCGAGGCCCGAAGGTCAAACGTCGCATCGAGACCGTCCACGGTCCAATTGAGTTCAACGCCATCAATGGCGTGCCCAAATGCGTCGGTCAAGCGCGGGGAAAGATCGACGGCTCGGTCGGCGGGCACAAGGTTGGACTCAAGCTCAAACGTGATTGAGGCCAATCGTCCAGGATCGACCACGGAGGACCATGAGGAGGAATATGAGGCGTTGGTGGAGGGATCGGTCCAATCGGCGTCCAATCGCCATGAACCGATGGACGAGGGCTCGAGGAACGCCACACCGGAGGTGACGACAACGTCCGCTTCGGTGCCGTCCACCACCGTCCATGAGGCATTGACCACACGCCGATTACCGGCTTGGTCGATCGCAAAGGCAGACAGAACCACGTCGTCGCCTGCATGGATTTCGTCATGCGAGGCGTGCGTTTCGAGCCGCGTCACGTCACCAAAGACCACGTTAACGTCGAGTACGGCCGTCAAGCCGGAATCATGCACCTCCAATCGAACCGGACCGATGTCCACCGGAGTCCAGATTGGGCCTGCATCGGAGGCTGCGACCTGCCCGGAGGGAATGGTCCAATTCGACAGCGAGACCTGCACCGGGGCTGAAGCGCCCAAAGAATCGCTCAACAGCGCTTCCAAGGTCACGGGTTGCCCTGCGCGCAGCGACGACGTGTTCTGGTTCATCTGAATCTCGAGCATGGCCGCGTCAGCCGGAAGGACGGCGACGCTCCCGTTGGCGCTGAGGTTACCAGCGACCGAGGTGGCGGTGACATTCCACACGCCTGGGCGGGTGGGGAAGAAGACGCCGTCGGTGTCGACGACACCGTGGTTTGACGTCCACCGCAGGCCTCCCACGACGTCGTAGGGCATGGAAAATCCGTTGGCGTCAACGAGGAGTGGTTTCAGGAGCAGGCCTTGACCGCTGCGCATGGACATGCCTGAAGGGAACACGATGGCGACGGGGTCCCCGGGGACAACATCGACGATGTCCACCGCTTCAATGTCGAAGAGGCGCATGCTGATTTCGATGGGGCCGGGTTCAGCAACGACCACCACTGGAGACCCAACACCTTGGGCAACGCCGTCAATGAACCACGCTACGTTGTTCAGCGACTGTTCGTTGCCTTTTGCATCGACGCCAAGGGCGTTCAGCCTGAACGGGCTTCCTGCCACCGGAGTTTCGGTCAAGGCCAGTTCGATATCGGCCGGACGGCCAGCCTCGACGGTAATTTGCCGGCTTGCAACCAAACCTTGGTGCTCGGCCGTGACGCTGACCACGCCCGCGGACCACGGGATGAACAACCCTGTTTCTTCCATACTCCCGTTGGTCACGGTCCAATTGATGGCTCCAGAAACGGGCTGCCCAGACGAATCCCTGAGCTCCGCCTGAAACAGCAAAGCCTGATCCGCCGTGATGGTGGTCCTATCCACGTCCAGCACCAAACTTGTGGCGTTGCTTCGCGACGGCGTCACGTGGTGGTCGAGGACCGGGCCCGCGGAAGGAAACAGCAGAAGCAACAGCGCTGCGAGGACCAAGCCCTGCCCTGCCGCAGTCCACTGGCGCATGTCAACCGCCGCTCCATCGCCTCATGGGACTTGAAGGGACCGACGAATCAGTCCGTCCACTCTTGCCAGTCGTCGTCGCCTTGAGCACGGTACCACCAGGTGCCAGCTTCGTCTTCGTACCATTCAGTCCCGTCTTCGTCAACGCGATAGTCCGATTCGGCCTCTTCCGGCTCATCCTCAGAGGGAGGTTCAGGTTCGGGTTCGGTGGATTTTGGGGCTGGACCGGACGGGCCAGGTGCTGGACCTGACGGCCCTGGCGCTGGGCCAGATGGGCCTGGAGCAGGCCCACTTGGGCCCGGAGCCGGACCGGTTGGACCAGGGGCGTCGTCGTCGTCGTAATCGTCGTCATCGTCGTCGTATTCGTCCTCCGAACCGCTTCGCAGCACCCTCAAAACCAGCACCAAAAGCGTGACCAGAACGATGGCTCCAAGCGCTGATCCGATGTAGGACACCGGAGAATTGGCGGCGTAGAAACCGGCCAAGGTTGGCTCAACCATGATCTCCGCAGAGCCGCTAACGGTTCCAACGGTGATGGTGATGGTTTGCGATTCGCTGTTCATCGTGTCCACGGTCCAGACACCGCTTCCTTGAGCAGTTACGGTCGCGTCAACGTCCGAGATGTCGGCTCGTGTGGAGGGAGGCACCGGAATGACGTTGTTGAATGCGTCATAGGCCGTGGCCGTCACCGTGACTCGTCCAAGTTGTTCAACCGTCGTGGCGGAAAGATCCAGCACGAAGCGGTCAACCGTGGCTTGGGCCCGGACCGTAACCGTCCAGACCCCTTCGACGCCGTTGACGGAATAGTCGAGGCTGTGGTTTCCTGCGCGGCGAGCGAAGTAGTCGTAGGTGGCTTCGTCGGTGGCGTTGATGTCGGGGGCTGTGGCGCCGGACTCAGTCCAGAGCACGTCCTGTGGGAAGGCATTGCCGTCCGCGTCGTACCCGGTCACGCTGATGCTGACGTGGTCGCCAGCGGTCAGCACATAGCCCGGTTCAGGAGCCTCGAGAGCGACGGCCGTACCATGACGAATCACGAGGTCAACGGACCTGACGATTGGGGTACCTGCGTTGGTCAATCCGGTGACGCTGACGGTGTAGTTCCCGACCAGGGTCGCATCCCAAATCATTCCGGCAGTGCGGAGTGCATCCCCGATGTCGGTGGATATCCCTGCCTCGTTTTCGATGGACCAAGCAAACCCTTCGGTCGGAATGGGGTTGCTTTCAGCGTCGCTTGCCGTGACGCTGAACAAGACGCCGTCGTCCGACGTCAACTCAAGCGATTCACCGGTGTTGCCCTCGTCAAGGGTTGTGGCGCTCAACGTGAGCACATACAGGTCACCGTGGCCGACCGTCATCGAAATGGTGGCGGTGTACGTCGACGTTTCATCCAGCACGTAGGTGGCGGTCAACGTATATGCATCCGTACTGGCCAAGACGGGACGGAATGTGGTGGCGGGGGCGTCGATGTGAGACAGCGCCGATTGCTCGGTCCAGGTGCTGTGAGAAAGGCTCCAGTTGGCGCTGACGCTCCAGCGGTTGCCCTTTTGGTCCACGGCCTTGACGCTCGCGGTTAGCATCTCATCAGCCGTCAACTGGAAGGCCTGGTCGTTGACGTCAGCGGAGTCCACCACCATCGTCAGGTGGACCATCGCACCCTCGCTGACGGAGACGGTCAACGACGTCGTGAACGCCTCGTAGCGTGCTTCGATGACCTTGGCCCCACGCGATGTAGGAGACCACTCGGCCGGTTGTCCAATGACCATCGAACCATCGGCCACGCGGGTCCAATTGCTCTGTGGGAGCACCACGGCAAGCCGGTTACCACGCACGTCGATGCGGGTGGTGTTCAGGTAAACCACGTCGTCCGCGGTGATGCTAGTGGACGAGGCCACCAACTCAAGCGCAGCCATTTCGCCGTGGCCTACTTCGAGGTCCAGCGAACCTTGGGCGCCAGAAGCCGAGGTCACGCTCAGCGTCCACGAGCCAACGTGATCTGCGGTGTACGCCATTCCGGATTCGGAGTAATTCCCGTTCGTGGTGGACCAACTCAGTCCACCGGCGAACGCGACGTCCATGGCGTTACCGTACTGGTCCACCACAACGTGCGTCACGGCACAACTGGTGCCTGCAGGAATTACACCATCGCAGCCGCTCAGCAGAATGGCCGTTGGCGAACCCGGCAAGACCTCGACGTTGACCGTCGCCGTGATGCTGCCCCACGCGACGTCCACGGTCTGAGACCCTGACGTGTAGGGGGAGAAAGTCGCTCCCGACATGCTGCCGTTGCTGGGCGTGTAGGTGATGACTTCACCAGAAACGGGGTTGCCGTAGTCATCGGTGACTTGAGCGTTGATGGCAAGGGTCTGGTCCGCCGTGATGGTGGTCGTCAGCGGATCGACGACCAAGGTCGTCGGCGTATTCGGAATCACGTTGACCACGAAGCTGTCGCAAATGGCTCCGTAGCAAGCCGTCACGGTTTGGCTTCCTGCGGTCACAGGGGTCCACGTGGCGCCTTGCACGCTTCCGTCGGTCACGCGGTAGGTGATGCCGGCCGGCGACATGCTGCCGCCGGTGAAGTTGGAAGCGTCAACAAAGATGCTGGCGGACGTACCCGCAGTCAACGTGGTGGTCTGGAGGGTCGTGCTCAGGTCGTAGACCTCGGTGTAGTTCAGCACGACGACCGGACGGTCTGAGAATCCTGCTTCGCTGGTGCCCACCGTGAAGGAAGCAACGCCCGTGTCCGGCGTCGCGACCAGCATCCACACGTGATCGCCGTTGAGGCTCATACCTTCGAAGGTCAGCGGCACCGAAATCCATCCGGTCGTTCCGTAAGGCACGCTCACGGACGAAAGTGCTGGGCCGTGGTCCACACCGGCCGAGAGTCCTGGGGCGGCCCAAGGATTACCGGGAGAACTCTCGTTCCAGGTGGAGGAGGCCTCGCCCCACGCCGAAGGATTCAGCAATTGGTGAGCCGTAACCGTCATCGAAGTCGTACCGCCGGCCCCGTCCCAACCGTTGGCCGGCAAGTAAAGTTCCACGTGAGCGGTGTGAGCGCGCAAGGTCGTGAGCAAGG
>TARA_B100001113_G_scaffold117012_1_pt1 | contig 9995 bp, 3 predicted proteins | sample TARA_B100001113 | Tara Oceans TARA_B100001113 (sample SAMEA2622402) | marine metagenome | biome: marine biome (ENVO:00000447); feature: deep chlorophyll maximum layer (ENVO:xxxxxxxx); material: "saline water (ENVO:00002010), including plankton (ENVO:xxxxxxxx)" | depth 50 m | reverse complement strand
GAAGCCGGCTCTTGGATTCAAAAATGGAGTAAAGGGATCTCAACATCCTGTTTATCCTCGGACTTCTCCCCCGATGGCCGTCAAGTGATTTTCGGAATGAGTTGGTACCAAGGGGATGGAGCAACTGCTAGAATCTATGAAGTAAGCACCGGTAATGCCGTTGACAGTATAGCTCAAGCCCGCCCTGGAAACTGTAGTTCAGGAAATGGGAACAACTGTGGACAGAATAACGGACTCTCATGGTCACCTGATGGATCCCGTATCGCTTCGGCGTTTGGAAGAAATAACGAAGGATTCTACATTTGGTTCGCAGATTTAGATCCAGACAATGACGGTTGGAATACTTCTGACCAGGGTGACGGAAAGACCGATGCATTCCCTGATGATGGCACACAATGGGCAGATTCCGACAACGATGGATATGGAGATAACCCTCTTCCAGCATCTCAAGGAGATGCTTGTCCAAACACATATGGAACAAGTTTCCAAGATCGATTCGGTTGCCCTGATGGCGACGGAGATGGTTATTCTAACGAAGGTGATGAATTCCCAGCAGATAGCGAACAATGGGCGGATTCCGATTCTGATGGCCATGGCGATAATTACTACTATGATGTTCAACAATTTACTGAGTTGCACATAAACCAAAGGGGTGATGCATTCCCAATGAATCCTACTCAGTGGAACGATACCGATGGAGATGGTTGGGGAGATAATTACGATAATTCGTCTTGGACTCCAATAAGACCTGTGGATGATCCTTCAACCACCGATGCCGATGAAGGGTGGCCTGGAGAATACGACCCTGCGTCAACTCAGGTAGACAAATTCCCTCTATTCCGATACCAATGGGCTGATAGCGATGGAGACTGGATTGGAGATGAACCAAATACTCCTCTTTCAGATGGTTGCCCAAATACATGGGGTAATTCAACAGAAGATCGAATTGGTTGTAGAGATATTGATGGAGATGGATGGTCGGATGCCACTCCTGACTGGCCAGCACACCCTACAGGAGATGCCGATGCATTCCCAGATGACCCCACTCAATGGAGAGATAGCGATGGTGATGGCTTTGGAGACAATACCTCTGGTAACAATCCTGACGAATGCCCTGGTGAATATGGAACTTCTTCGATAGATAGAGTTGGTTGTCCAGATGCTGATGGGGACGGATGGTCCAATGCTGGTGACCCATTCCCTACTGACGGAACTCAGTGGGAAGACAGGGATGGAGACAATTACGGGGACAACCCCGACGGGAACAATGCTGACGCATTCCCTGACGATTCAAGCCAGTGGGCTGACACCGATGGAGACGGTTATGGCGACCGGCCAATCATTCCAAATGGTGATTTCTTCCCGAATGACCCCACACAGTGGAGTGATTTAGACAACGATGGTTTTGGAGATAATCCTGATGGAAACAATGGAGACCAATGCCCTGAACTTTACGGGCAGTCTACTATTCCAGCAGCTCGAGGTTGTCCTGATACGGATAATGACGGGGTTGTAGATCCATTCGATGCATTCCCTGAAGATTTCTATCAACAAACCGATAAAGACGGGGACGGCTATGGTGACAACCAAGCAGTGCCCAACGGAGACGATTGCCCAGATGACTATGGAAAGAGCAACGCAACTGGGCTATTAGGATGCCCCGATACTGACGGGGATTTGTATGCTGATACTGAAGATGCATTCCCTGAAGACCCGCTTCAGTGGGAAGATACCGACCTTGATGGTTGGGGAGACAATTACGGCTGGGTCAATACTACAATTGCTGATGAATCAGATGTTGGAAATCTAATCACTATTCGTGACCAATGGGGAGACGCATTCCCGCTAGATCCAAGTCAATGGTCTGATACTGATGGCGACGGATTTGGTGACAATAACACAGGAAGATTACCTGATGCCTTCCCTGTGCGCTCCACACAATGGGCTGACACTGACGGTGATGGCTATGGTGATAATCAAAAATTAGGATCTTGGCAACCCGATGAATGTAATGTAAAATATGGCGAATCCTACATCGACTACTTTGGTTGCCCTGATTCAGACAAAGATGGCGTATCTGACCAAACAGACCCTTGTCCCTATGATCCAGAGGTTAGTTCTGGCATAAGAGGTCAAGAACAGTGTGCATCATTCGATGATGATGACGATGATGGAATTCCAAATGAATATGACAAAGACTTCGTTGCAGGAGCTGATGATGATAGTGACGGAGTCTTGTTTGGGCTAGAAGGAGAAATATTGGTCCTAGTTGGCCTACTAGTATTCCTACTAGCAGTCATTTCTGTTGCTATGGTTGCTAAACAAGCAGGTAGGAGAAGGGCTGCATTCAATCGTTCAGAGGAAATGAAAGTTGATGCTATGTTCCAAGAAGAAGAGGCAAGAAGACTCGAATGGATCGACTACTATGTCGCCCAAGGCGATACTGCAAAGGCAATGGAATTAGGATGGCAGCCTCCTGCTGAAGTACCTCAATGGCAACAGCACCAAATGCAGCAAGCGCAAGCGCAGCAGGAAGCAATTCCTACTATGCTCAGCCTCGACGATGTGTGATCATCCCTGTTGGAGTCGAGCGCGCTGTTTACGGGCTTTTTCAGCCATATTGTCATCGAAAGCTAGGAACTCGAGATTGTTCCATCTCTCATCATCATCTAAAGCAGCAAGCGCTTCGTTATTTGAAAGCAATTTCTCTACAGTAATATGAGTTGGATTTGTTCCATCTGCTAACTCGTAGAGGTGCCCTGGTAAAACAATCCAATCACTAGGAACTGTCGATAATCGTTCCCTAAGATGGAACAAAGATTTGCGTTGTGAATCAATATCTCCGCCGAATAAATCGGTTCGTCCACATCTTCCAAGGAACAAGCAATCACCGCTGACAATTACTCCCTCGCCAATGAATGTCATGTGCCCTGGAGTATGCCCCGGAGTACAATGTGCTTCTAATTGTAAATCGCCGATTTTTTGATTTACGAAGGTATTTGCAGCCATCGACCATTCTCGGTTCGATGGGCCATCCCATCCTCTTTGCGCCTCATTTTCATGTACCCAAACCGCCTTGTCTTGTAATCCTTCAACTCCTTTAGAATGATCCCAATGTGAATGTGTTAACCAGACTTGTTCTAATTCCCAGCCATTGGTCGAACATATGTTTAGCCAATATTCTGAAAAAAATGGATCTATAATCACCGCCTTGTTTGTTTTCTTACAAACCAACAGGTGGTTCAAATTGTCCCATTCGCCTAACTGAGCCTGATAAACGAGCATTTTTCCAGTCTCGAGTATGCATTTTGCCATGTTCGCTCACCAATAGCATGAACCGCATTACTTCTAAGGGATGACGCCCATGGTTTACCATGGGCAGAGAGCGCACGCTAGCTTTAGTGCTGGCCGGCCTATTGGCTGTGATGGCTCCCAGTGCCTTTGCAAACGACACAAATGTCTCTCTAAATGCAAGCCTAATTGATACTCCAGACAAAGGATGGTACGCTTATGGCGAGATTGTTACAATATCTGCAGAGTTAAGCAATGATGGAGATGCAACTAGTATTACTGTCGACCCTTCTTGCAGCGAAGTAATCAAGGTGTGGAATGGCAATTCCCTTATTGTTGATGGAAGTGAAACGTGCCTAGGACAAAGCAGAGGGATGGACTTAGGTGCTTACTCAACAAATGATTTGGCTGACCTTACTTGGGACCTTACAGATTCGCAAGGAGAACCTGTGCCCTCAGGAGATTACATTGTCGAATATTTTGTTGCCGGTGAAGAATTATCTTCGAGCGTAACAATCCACGTACAATCAATAGTCGATGTTCCTGAAGGTGTCGAGATGATTGTAACTCCAACTGCTAGAGATGGAATTCATGCCGAATCATCGCCTAGCATCATTTCCATAAGATTACACAACACCTTGGAGGAAGAAGTTCAACTAAACATGGGTGACTGTAGAATTGTAATCAACAATGAATTATTCGAGTCATGTGGGCCTGATAGTCTCAGAGCTGGAGAAGTTGTAACGGTGGATCAAGTTCCTGTAATACTTGATTCTGGAGAAAACCAATTTACTATTTCTTTGGGCAGTCAAGGTCTGACTCAAACAATTTCATTAAACGCTGTATCAGATAACGACCAGGGAGAAAGTTCAGGAGACATTTCTGCACTTAATTTGGAATTGATTTTGAGTGATGATAATCAATTCGGTGAATTCGAAATTTTTGAATCTGATATCTCAATCGTTAATGATGGTCAACAAGATGTCCTTCTTGACTTCAGCGACTCTTGCCGCGGAGAATATTGGATTGTTGATTCCTCTGGGGCTGTTGTGATGGATTCTAGAGCCATCAAGGATTGCACAGAACTGGAGGTCGAATATCAAATTGAACCTGGTAGCAATCGAATTTTCGCGCAGCCGGAATGGACATTTATCGATATGACGGGATGTCATATTGCTCCAGGAGACCTTACTGTTGTAATGGAGATTCCAGAGCATGATTTATTTTCGACCGAATCTATCTCCCTAACAAGAGATCGTGACAGTTATTGTGAGAATTCAGCGATGAATATCGAAGCCGAACTCACTGGACAAAACACTCTAACAGTATCTCCAGAAATTACAAGCCAATCAGTTACAGAATTGAACTGGTTTAGATTATGTGGACTATCTACAACACTCTTCTTTGAGGGTCAAGAAGTGGATATGTGGCTATCAGAATGTGATTATAACGCATCTCTTTCGATGTTAGTATCGCAGATGCCGCTAGAGTCCGTTCAGTTCGACATGGCGGGATTAGACGATGGTGAATACTTGTTGCTCTTTGAAACAACCACTTCGCCAATGATTCGAACATCGATTCCTTTTGAGTGGCCGATTATTTCCGAGGATGCTACGCCTGAAGAAGAGGTTCAAATTGAAGAAAATGAAATTGTTTCAAGAGTGATTTCTGGCACCTGGAGTTCTACATCCAACGAACTTGGTACATGCTGGTTACTGAATACACAAAATGAAGGGACTCTATCTTTAGCCGGTGCTCAAGGTCTAATTTCTTGGACACCAGAAATGGGAGCCAATGGGCAGTACCTTGTTCATGACACTGCTTCTGCACCAGAATGTTCTGATTTCGCTGTAGGTTCATTCACTGTTGAAGAAGTATATTCTCAGCAACTTATTGAGGAAACTCCACAAGAAGAAACTGAAGTCAAAATCGAAGCCCCAATCGCAAGTGAAGATGAGGAAGTTAGTCCGGTTTTGATTACAGTGGGTGTTGTCGTAGCAAGCAGTGGAATTTTGACTCTCTTAGTTGCATTTGTAGCAACTAATGAATCTTGGAGAATCCCGGCTACAAGTGCAGGATTATGGCTGCTAGGCCTAGTAGGACGTACCAGTGAAACCAGCGATGGGCGATACCAAAGAGGACGATTGATGGGTTACCTAACCGCAAACCCAGGTTGCCACTTCAGAGCACTAATGGCAGCTCTTGAAATGTCAAATGGCCAGATTACACATCACTTGAAAATACTAGAAGATGAAGACAGAATTTGGCGAAAACCTGACGGAAGACTAGTCCGATTTTATCCGTTCACCTCTAATCTTCACCCCGGTATCTTGGAAGAAGACTTGCCGCTACCACCACTCTCCCCTGACCCAAACAGCCTACAGGGCAAAATTTTGCGATTATTAGACGATGATGGTCAGTTCAATATGTATCCAACACAAGCTGAATTGGCACGCCGCCTGGATAGATCCCAGCAACTTGTCAGCCATCATCTGCGCACCCTGCAGAAGTTCGGATTGGTAGAGAAGCAAAAGAGCGGAGTAAGAAATCGCTACTGTCTGACTAGAGAAGCCACCTTCCTACTTGAGACTACTGAACTGTGATTCATCAGATGGTTTCAAGGCCATTAGATATGTCGACGAATCGCCCCGTAGGGGCGAAGAGGTGTTTTGATGACGGAATATATCCCACAAAATACTGAGCCTTTATGGCAAAAAAAATGGGCAGATTCCAAAATTTTTAATGTCGATTTCAATGAAAATAATCCAACTTTTTACTGTCTGGAAATGTACCCCTATCCATCTGGAAAGATGCACATGGGACACGTTAGGAACTATTCAATTGGCGATGCTGTAGCACGATACAAGAGATTGATGGGTTTTGATGTTCTATACCCGATGGGTTTCGATTCATTTGGCATGCCTGCTGAAAACGCAGCAATAGCTGAAGGAGGACACCCTCACGACATCACTGAGAGAAATATGGCCTCCATAACCAAACAAATCCAACGTATGGGATTCTCATATGATTGGCGAAGGATGGTCAAAAGCCATGATCCTGAGTACTATCGCTGGAACCAATGGTTCTTCCTGAAATTCTTAGAAAATGACCTAGCCTACCAAGAATTTGCACCTGTTAATTGGTGTAACTCATGCAATACTGTTCTTGCAAATGAGCAGGTAAAGGCCGGTAGGTGTTGGCGTTGTACAGGCCCTGTTATCCAAAAAGAAATGAGTCAGTGGTTCCTAAATATCACAAAGTACGCTCAAGAATTATTGGACGGACTTGAAACAATTAATTTCCCTGAAAATGTGAAAGCTTTGCAGCAAGATTGGATTGGTAAATCAGAGGGGGCCGAAATAGACTTCCAAATAGAAGGGATGGATGAAAAAATTCGTGTATTCACAACAAGACCAGATACGCTGTTTGGTGTTACATTTGTCACACTTGCTCCTGAGCACAACCTCGCTGAAAGATTAGTTTCAGGAACACAATATGAAAGTGATTGGAAAGTTCTGCATGATGAAACTGCAGCGATGAGTGAATTTGACCGAATAAAAAATATGGGCAAAAAGAAAGGAGTACCTACTGGTTCATTTGCGATTCACCCCCTAACTGGAGAAAAAATACCAATCTGGGTTGGCAACTTTGTAATCGCATCATATGGAACCGGCGCAGTGATGGCAGTCCCTGGTCATGACGAAAGAGATTTTGACTTCGCAAAAAAATACCAAATTCCAATCAAGAGAGTCCTTGTGATGTCAGAAGATGCAAGTGCTGAAGATGACTTGGATTCCGCTGAATGTGATTTGGGTTGGATGGTAAATTCAGGGATAGAAGGTTTTGACGGATTGTATGGTGATGAAGCCAAAGCAGCAGTTTGTGATGCCTTGGAGGAGAGGAGTCTAGGCAATGGGACCACAAATTGGAAGATTAGGCCATGGTTGATCAGCCGACAAAGATACTGGGGTACTCCAATTCCAATCATTCACTGTGATTCGTGTGGAATTGTTCCTGTACCAGAAGAGGATTTACCTGTCGAATTACCCCGAGATGTGATTTTTGATGGCAAGGGTAATCCTCTAGAATCAAGCCCTACTTTCTGTCATGTAAAGTGTCCAAAATGTGGAGAAGATGCAAGAAGAGAAACTGATACAATGGATACATTCGTAGATTCATCATGGTATTTCCTTAGATATACTGATTCAATGCAAAACGATAGCTGCTTCAACCCTGAAATTGCTAACCACTGGATGAATGTTGATTTCTACTGTGGCGGAATTGAGCACGCACAAATGCACTTGATTTATGCCAGATTCTGGACAAAGGCACTACGTGATGCTGGATTACACAATATCGATGAGCCATTCAATGAATTACTATGTCAAGGAATGGTCAACAAATCGGCCCCATGGTGTAACAGTTGTGCGATTACATTGCACGTTGATCACTCTGGGCAAGCCTGCCCTCATTGTAATGAGCCACTGACTGTTAGAAGTGCCAAAATGAGTAAAAGTTTAGGGAACACAGTTTCTCCTGAAGAAATGATTGAAAAGTATGGTGCGGATACAGTTAGATTGTTTATCCTCTTTGCAGCTAACCCTACTGCAGGAATGGATTGGTCAGATGCTGCACTTGAAGCAAATTATCGCCAGATGGTACAGTTGTATGGGATGCCATCCAACATACTCGCTTGGAAAGGTAAAGCCAGTGGAATTGATTTGTGGATGAGAGCGAGAATAAAGCAAAGATGTATTCAGTGGCAAAATGCAATGGACAACTACGATCTAAGAGGAGCCGTTGATGCAAGCCACTTCGATATTGTGAAGGATCTGAATTGGTATCGAAGAAGAGGTGGAGAAAACCCCGAACTTGGAAAAGAAATTCTCGAGATTTGGACTCATATGATTTCTATTGCCACTCCACACATTGCTGAAGATTGGTGGAAAATACTTGGCAATACAGATTTGGTTGCGAGTAGAACTTTTTCTCTACCTGGAGAATTGAGTCCAGAAGAAGAGGCCGCATTAGAAGCAGAATCATATCTAAGAAGTTTCCTTGAACAAGCAAGAAAGGTCGCCAAGGTTGCTTCAAAGCACATTGGAGGAGAGCCAAAAACAGCCACTGTCCACATATCAAGGCCATGGAAGAGAGAACTAGCACAGGCTGCTATCGCTCATGTAAATGGGGGTGAAAACGTCAAAACATTCGCTAGTAAATTAGCAAACCTGCCATTTGTAAAACCAGAAAACCGTGGAGAGATAATGGGGTTCTGGGGTAAGAGAATGTTGCCACAAATTTTCAAATGGTCAGACGACGATAAAGTCATCATTTGTGGTTCATTAGATGAAGGAAGAATCCTAGCTGCTGCTTCAGACTTCATATGTGGAGATTTAGGCCTCACTAGTGTCGATATCGAGGCTGGTGTCGTTGACGTCGGCAGGAGCAGTACTGCTATCCCCTTGGCCCCTTCCATCGTCTACAGTTGATACTCCTTCTGCGCCAACCTTTGGAATTGTTTTAGTTGGCAAAGGTTGCTGGGGTTTGAATGTAACATAAGCTGCCACAACAACCAGTATTCCAGCAATTCCAAATAATATCCAAATCAGATAAGATGTTTCTTCTTCATCTTCTACAGATTTGCCTTTATCCTGGGTCTTTTCAACACAACCGGTTGACGATACCTTATCACCTGGTTCAGTAGATGGACAAAGATCGTTTAGATTGTGTACTCCATCACCGTCATCATCTAATTGGACTCCTGAACAACCCAAGGCGTCTACTTCCAATCCACTAGGAGTATAGCGGCACTCGTCGATGGAGTCTTCAACTCCATCATTATCATCATCATCATCTTCTGTCGAATCGATGCATCCGTCCTGATCTAAATCCATACCAACGCCAGCCAAACCAACATAACCACGGGGGCATGCGTCTTCAGAATCTGTAAATCCGTCATCATCGTCATCTACGTCTTCATAGTCATCATGACAACCATCATTATCATGGTCAAATGACGCATTCCAATTTATTTCGCCCAGTGCACACCTATCTGACAAATCAAGAACATTGTCTCCATCATCATCTGGATCTCTATCCGCATCGCGACAACCGTCTTGATCATGGTCGATATCATGTTCGCTTATCCAATCGAATGAATCCCTAGGGCAGTTATCGTACTCATCAGAAATCCCATCGCCATCAGTATCACTTTCACAAGCATCGCCAATACCATCGCCGTCTAGGTCGGCTTGATTATCATAAATCTGAGGACATTTGTCTAACTGGTCAACATATCCGTCACCGTCAGTATCGACATCTTCGCATCCGTCTTGGTTTTCATCATTCTCAATAGTGGAAATCCAACCTATTGACCCCTTCGAGCAATTGTCATTCTGGTCTAGAATGCCGTCCCCGTCGTCATCATCATCTTCTGTAGCATCTCTGCATCCATCGCTGTCATAATCAGTATTTGGAGCTGAATTCCAACCTATTTCTCCTGGCGTACAATCGTCCCAATCATCGCCTATGGAATCGCCGTCATCATCGTCATCACAAGCATCACCATACAAGTCACCATCTGTATCGATTTGATCAGGGTTCGCTACCCTAGGACAATTATCTGCTCCGTCTGTAAGACCATCGGAATCATGATCCCTTGCATAATTCCATAATACAATATCACTGTAACCAAGAGATGACAC
>TARA_B100001113_G_C21123378_1_pt1 | contig 10001 bp, 16 predicted proteins | sample TARA_B100001113 | Tara Oceans TARA_B100001113 (sample SAMEA2622402) | marine metagenome | biome: marine biome (ENVO:00000447); feature: deep chlorophyll maximum layer (ENVO:xxxxxxxx); material: "saline water (ENVO:00002010), including plankton (ENVO:xxxxxxxx)" | depth 50 m | reverse complement strand
TGGAATACTGACCCTTCTAAAGTTTCTCAATCTATGAGAGATAAAGCAAAAGAAGCATCTAAAAGAAAAGTTAGATTTTAACTACTTTCTCTTTTATCTAGACTCATCAAACATTTATCACATATACTCATTGCATCTGATTTAGTTAATCTATTTTTGCATACTTTACAAAAATACCACCAAGGTTCATTCATAGTTCTTCATCCAAATCGTCCCAACCATAGTCTTCATCAAACATTTTAAACGGCCCAATCTTTTACATAAGATTTATGTTTTCTATCGCCTAAACCACATTCGCAATTTTCTGAATAAATAACATAATTTTCTGTTTTAAGAAAGGCAATAATTTTTCTCAAACTATCAACTTGAGTTGTATGTTTACAGATTTCAACTTCTTTATCTAGTAAATCTTTTACATATTCAGTTGCGTTCATAATTGCTCCTTAATATATTTTTTTAACTCTTTATCTTGAACATCATTAGGTATTTCATTCTTATAAAATATTCTATAGCTATCGCTTCCATACTTACCAATACCGTGTAAATCTGTTGCGTCTTCATAATCCCAAGTTAAAAAGTCTTCGCTCATCTGCCTAAGTCTTTTTGTTCTGATATTTACCATACCTAATGGTTTTAATAATTTCTTTTGAAAACTAATGTTACCCATAAGAAATCTTTCTGCATTTGGATATATTTGAAAAAGTTCGGGTAAAACACTTTTAACTTGTTTTCTGCTAGTTAAATTTAAACACATAACACCAACCATGTGTTGCCACACATTTGCTACTTGTTCTTGCACCATTAAATCGTCTTTCATTCTTCTTCAAACCATTCTGTAGGAAAACCCTCTTTTCGTTTTTCTTTTTCCCACTTACGAAGTTCAAACCAAAACTTAATTCTTTCTAATAATTCTTTCATTTTCTAGAATCTGAACCATCTCTCGGTTGAAAACTACTACTACTAGGTTTTCTAAGGCCACGATATTGGCTACCTTTCTTAGATTTGTTACGTCTACGTTCTGCTCTATTCATTATTCATTTCTCCATTTCTTATTCCATTTATCTACGTCTTCCCAACACCACTTACTAGAGTTCCAGTCTCTCCATTGGGTTCTGTTATAGATATCTTCTGCAAGAATGCTTGCAAACATTATGTTGTAATAAGGTGTGTATTGAACTTTTACTTGTTCAAAACCTATATCATGTTTATATGTTTTGTTTTCTGTATATGGTCTACCCCAACGCATGATTACCCACTCGTCCCACATTGGTAGGTCATAGCTTTCTGCTATCCAATTCCAAGTCCAAGACACGAATTGCATAACACCTGTATCACCGTTGTCATTTCTATAAGCAGTAGATTTACCTCTTGATTCACACCAACCAATCCTTACTGCTGTATCTATGTTTTCATAATCAAAAAATTCAATGTATAAGCTTGAATATTGCAACATTTTTTCTGGTACATTATTTTGACACTCAACATAGTTACTTATTTGTTGAGTTTCTGATAAATTTGGTGCTTCTGGAGTACCAAGTGTTGCTAAAAATATCATACAACTAGCTATCATTATTATCCTTTCTAAGATTAATAATGCCACACATTGACTAGAATGTCAAGTATATTTATATTTTTATTTGTATTGCTTCTTGAATAGTATCTGTTTCGGAGCTACCGGTTACAGCAGTAACATATTCGTTTACAAAACGACCATATTGGTCCTGTATAAGACGAAATATTTCTGCTTCCCAACAGTTGGCCCATTTGTTCCAACTTAAGTAGATTGTTCTATCTCCTACTTTAAAGATTTTTTGCCTTTCATCTTGGGCAATCATCTCTAATTCAGCCATAAAGGCCTCCTTTGCTACACACTATAAGTATAACACGTTTTGACTAAATGCAAAAAAAATAAGAAAAAAACTTGACATTTTTTGTAAATTGTGGCATTATTGGTGTAATGATTATAAAGGAGGATATATTGGAAATCAATATAGACAACAGCACATGGGCTAAACATAGACCTACTTTGGAGCAAGCAGAGTTTTTGTTTAATAAATTTCCCAAGAAACCATTGCGTGAATGGGGAGAAGACTGGGGTGTTTCTCACGAACAAGTAAGGATAATGAAAATTAAATTAGGTATCCCTACTAGTAGAAAAGTGGAATATACACCAGAAGTAGCTCAACCAATTATTGACTACATCTCAGAAGGTATGGGTACTATAAATACAACTCGTACTTTTAAAGGTAGACCATTTGGTAAAACTACATTTTTAAACTGGATGGCAGAATATCCGGAATTAAGTGATAAAGTTATCGAAGCACAAAATGTTGCAAGAGATAAAAAGCTTAATCCTACACATAAAAGATGTTCTCAAAGTGGTGAAATGTTACCTGTTTCAGAGTTCTACAAAGACAGTAATACTTTAGATGGCTACTCTAGTAGAAGCAAAGAAGCTGTAAAAGCTAATGCTAAGAAATATTATCAACAAAGAAACGTACCATCTCCAACAGTAACTGAAAAAGTATGTCCTGCTGTTTCTGAGTTAGGTCCGTTACCTGCAGAATATTTTGGCCAAAGCACGAAACACACAACAGGCCTGCAAACATATTGCAAAGAGTTTCAAAGACAGTATCAAAAACTTTTAAATAAAGGTGATTTTACTGAAGGCGAAGCATACGAGTTAGCTAAAGAGCCAACATTTGCATATTTTGAAGGCGAAGGATTTTTACCTAAAATTTCTCATAATAATTAAGTAAAAACCCAAATAGAGAAAACCCCTCCCTAGTGAGGGGTTTTTTTATTGGTATAATAAATGTATGCCAAAACTCTCAACATCGTTATTGAACGAAAGTGTAACAATACAAACATTAAGTGGTGCCTCTGTAGATGATAGAGGTTTATCCACATCTACATATTCTGATTCTGCTACAAATGTACAAGCAAGAATTATGGATTCTGGTGGTGTAAGCGAATTAGAAACAGATGGTAGAACAGAACAAGTTGTTGAATTTAGAATTTATATTCATGCAAATACAACTGTTTCAATGGATGATAGAGTTTCATATGATGGTAGATTTTATAACATTAAAAATATTAGAAATATAAAAGATAGATTTGGAAATGTTTTTTATAAAGAATTAGTTATGGATTCGGGTTACTAATGGCAGTAGGTAGGTTAAAAATGAAAAACTTATCTTTAAGAAGTTTTAAACAAGTATCAGATGGTTTTGCTGGAAGTGGTCGTTATAATTTTCAAAAAATTAAAAATTTAAAAGATTTAAGAACTTTTTTTTATGAATACTCATTGTTTATTGGTGACTTAGCTTCAATACCCGGAATGCCTAATTTTAGTACAGCTAACAAAATGAGGCACTTTTTTCTAAAATCTGCTCGTATTATGGGAGACGCAAACTCTCTTATGGGAACAGCAAAAAAACTAGCAGATGGTTTTCAGATGTCAGATTTAGAAACAGCAGGTGAGCGTGCTTTTAGACGTGTCGGTGGTAGATTAACCGGTAAAGCAATGATGACTATCCCCGGTACTAATCCATTGTCTCGTGCAGCTAGGTCTGGTTTAGGTGCTAATTTACAAAAAGGTTTTGACAGTCAAGTTAAAAAAGCTTTTAGACAAACAGGCCTTGCATCAAAGCCAGCAGTGAGAGTTTTTGGTAAAGTAAGTATTGCTAGTCTTTACGACCACTCTGGAGTACATAAATTACTAGAACTTGTTACAGAAGATATTGCTAGACAAGCTTATATTTTTACACCAGTAAAAACCGGTAAATTAAGAAGTACATTACATCCATCTTTTCACGACACAAAAGTTAAAGGTGGTTTTATAAGAAGAGGAAGAGTAAGTATTGGTGCAGGAACTGATTATGGAATGAAGGTAGAGTTTGGTAGTGGTGGAGGTTTTGATGTAGGTGTTGGTGCAGTAAAAGCAAGATATTTTCCACAAACACCTAAAGAAGTTCAACACCTTAGAAGTGCAAAAGAAAACAGAAGAGCAGTAACCAATGGTAAAGGTGCTATGTTAAGACGTGGTTTTGCTAAAGCTGCAGCAAGGGTTAAGTTATCCGGTCTTGGAACTTTCAAAAGATATGATATTAATAAAACAATACAAGATATGGAAGGAAAGGTAAAAACCTAATGCCTTATTCAATTGTAAAAAGAGACGGTGAATTCTGTGTAAGAAAAACAGAAGGTGATAAAAAAATTATTGCTTGTCATAAGAATGAAGACGATGCTTATGCTCAAATGAGAGCTTTGTATGCTTCAGAGGCAGATAAATAATGTCACAACAATTACCAGACTCAGAAATATTATTTAGAACTTGGGCTTTATCAAGAACAACTATTACAAACTTAGTAAGCACAAGAATTGCAACTAGATTACCAACTAGTGGAACCATGCCATTTTTAGTATATACAATGTTAGGTGGTGCACCATTAGGCGGTGAATCTTTAATTTATGAAGCAACAATGTTCATAGATGCTTATGCAGGTAAATATGCTTCATCTGGTACTAAAGGTCAACCAGACTTTGCAGGTGCTTTTAACCTAGCAAATACTGTTGTTGAAGAATCTTTTGACTACCCTGTAACAAAATTAACATCAACAGGTGGTGAGGTAGGAGTTGTTCATGGATTTTATAATCAAAGTGGGCCAGCAAGAATTGACGAACCTGACCTCGGTTTAGCTCGCTATAATATAGAAGTAGTAATGGTATATGGAGCGGCAACGTGAAGAATATAAAATTAAACCCATTTATAAGGGATTTTGACGCTATTAGAGATGAAAAACTCGATGTCATTATCGGAAAACAATGGGTTGAAGTTAAAGAGTCTGATTGGAAAAGGCTTGCAGAAGCACAGACCAAACAAGGCGATTCTTTAATTCCAACATTCATTGCCGAAGGTGATGGAATGGGTGAAGTAAAGTCTATTGTTTCAGAAGAAACAATAAACAATGATGATGAGTGGTTCGGTACTGACGAAGTAGTAGAAGAAGAGTGACAAACTTTTCATAATTTAAGCATAGGTAGGTAAAACAGTATGGCACAAAGCATTACAGAAGTAGTCTTGGGAACAGGTAACTTGTTTGTAGCTAGTGAGACAGATGTGAACGCAGGAACTGCAACATTTCCGTCAACTCCAGCAGACACACCAAGTGGTTCTTACTGGGATAACATTGGTTATTCAGAAGGTGGATTTTCCCTTGAGTATGACAAAACTTTTGAAGATGTAATGGTAGCAGAAGAGATTGACCCAATTAAGACAATTAAAACTGCACAAGAAGTCAGAATAACAGGTGAGCTAGCTCAAGCATCATTAAGAAACTTGAAATTTGCTATGGCTGGTGGAACAACATCAGCAAGTACACCAAGTTCTGGATTCACAACATTAGTTCCTCCAACAACAGATAGTTTCGAAGAAAAATCACTGTTGTTAAGAGTTAACGCTCCGGGAACTGATGAAGCAGGAACAGGTAAGTTGAGAGACATTCAAGTTCCTCGTGCAGTCAATATTGGTGCTTTCTCTATGGTCCATGCAAAAGCACCTCAAAAGGTAACAATAACAATTGAATATAAAGTATTGAAACCTAATGATGAGGCTCCTTTTGCAAATATCTTTAAAGTTATAGATACAGTATAAAAAATTAGGAGGATATCATGGCAGAGTTTAAAGACTTTGACGAAGCAATCGCAGAGGATGCCGACCAAAAGATTACTTTCAAGGTAGGGGGACGGAACTACGAAGCTCCAACTTCCCTACCTGCGAAAGTGGTTTTAGCACAGTTAAAGCTGTCTAACGACGAAGGTGGCATAGACCAAAAAAATATAGGTGAATGGCTTGGAGCCGTAATGGGCGATATGCAATTCACACAAATGTTAGATGACGGCATAAGCTGGATGCAGTTGGAAAAAGTATTAATACACTTACTTGTAGTGTATGGAATAATACCAGACCCAGACGCAGAAGCATCAGATGCTGAAGGGGGAGAGGAAGAAGACCCAAAATAAAAATAACTTGGGATGATGTCCTAGGTAGGTGGTCTTCAATAGAATCTGATTTTATTAGATTCTATAATCTTGAACCTTTAAACATCAGTTGGAGATTATTTAAAAATCTTTTATTCAGCTTAGTCTCCGAAGAATCATCTTTTTATGCACCTTATTTAGCTGAGCAAATGCGTGAGATAAGGGAAGATGCAAAAGAAAATCAAAACGAAAAACCAAAAGTCCAAGTATCTCTTGGAGAAGCTATGAAAGAATTAGGTGTTTAAATGTCAAAAATAGGTGAAGGCCATATAGACGTAGATGCCAATATGTCTAAAGCAGAGGAGCAGGCGAAAGCCGGTACTCTGAAAATTGGTGCAGTTTTATCAAAAGCTTTTTCTGGTATATCTGGAATGATAAATATGGCAGGTATAGGTATGCTTGCCGGTATAAGTATTTCTTTAACTGCAGGTACTAGGGCTGCAGTAGAGTTTGAAGACGCATTTGCGATGGTCAAAAAAACAATGGCTGATGTAGATAGTCCAGAAGTTTTTGAACAAATTGCAGATGACTTAAAAGCTTTAGCAACTCAAATACCAGTTAGAGCATCTGAACTTGCAGGTTTAGGTTCTGTTGCTGGTCAGTTGGGTGTTTCTGCAAACGATGTTTCAAAATTCGTTGAAGTTACTGGTAAATTAGGTGTAGCAACTAATATGACTGGAGAGCAAGCCGCTACATCTTTAGCTAGATTCTTAAATGTTACAAATAATACAACTGACTCAGTAGGTAAATTTGCTTCTATTCTTGTACAGTTAGGTAACAATGTTGCCGCACAAGAATCTGAAATTATTCTACTAGCACAAAACTTTGGTGCTATTGGTACAGTCGCTGGTCTATCTGCTACAGATATACTTGCATTTTCAGCAGCTATGCGTGAAACAGGCCAGCAAGCTTCTGCTGGTTCTACAGCTTTAGGTAAATTATTTACAATTATGGCTGATGCTGGTAAATCTGGTGGAGGTGCTTTGTTTGACTTTGCACAGGTAGCAGGTGTAGGTGTTGGTGAGTTTGCTGGGTTAATTGAAGAGGATATAGCAAAAGCAGCACAAGTTTTTTTAAAAGGTTTAGATGAAATGAACAAATCGGGTCAAGCTTTGACTCCAACTTTGCAAAAACTAGGTCTAAACCAAGTAAGAACAGCAAGAGCAGTTTTATCTTTAGCAAACAACCAAGAAGGCCTTAATGAAGCACTTGCTTTAGCAAGAGAAGAAGCAATAACACAAAATGCTTTAAACGAAGAGGCTGCAACAAGATTCGAGACAGTATCTCAAAAAGTTGCACAATTTAAAGCAATTACAAATGTTGCAGCATCCGAAATTGGTGAAATATTTTTACCAGTAATAAGTAAACTTATGGATTTCTTTATCACATTAGCTAAAGGCCTAGTAGGTCTTGTAAGAGGTTTTAAAGAATTAAGCACAGGTATGAAAGGTTTAGTTACTACAGGAATGATTGCAACAATACTTAAAATGTTTAAAAACATGGTTGGTCTTTTCAAAGAGGTAGCTGGTTCTACAGGTCCAATAAAAAAATTCTTTAGTGGTTTTGGAAAAATTATTCCAACTTTATTAAAACCTTTAAAACTATTAACAGGTGCTGTAGGTGCTGTAGTTATGGCAATATCTGGGTTATTTAAGCTAGGTAAAAAACAAGAAAACTTTGATGATTTTAACTCTGGCATAAAAGGCATAGCAGACAGTTTGAAAGAGTTAGACACTATGGAGGGAGGCATAGCTCAAAATATATCAGATGAAGTAGTTAAAGGTTTTGTAGAAGGATTGCCAGAAGGTTTTCAAGCTGGTGTTAGAAAAGGCATATCCAGTGGAGCGATAGATGAAGCAGTTGTTTTAGCTGCTATCGAAATAGGTGATGTCATGGGAAGTAATATTTCTGACAGTTTGCGTAATGCTTTAGAAGTTGGTGATGTTTTAGATGGAAACCAACTATCACAGTTATCAGAAGCAATTACAGCTATGGATTTAGATGGTGGTGAGAAGAAATTTGGAATTATTTTTACAACAGCTAAAGCACTTCAAGAAGAACTTCGTAAAGGTGCTAATGCCAATAAAGATAGTGTAGAAGCTTTAGAAGCTCAATTAGCTCTTTTACTTCAAATAGGTTTAAGTTCTGGAGAACTAGAAACACAACAAGAACAATTAGCAAGACTTATTACAGAACAAGTTGGGGCACAAGTAGCTATGAGTCCTTGGTTTCAAAAATCAATGGAGACTGAACAAGGTAGATTAAACATGGCTATGAGATTCAAAGATACTAATAAAGAAATTTTTGATTTATTAGTAACTATGGGCAAGTTAAATCCAGTTGACCCAATAGTAGATGCCTTCTCACAGTTAGAAAAAGATACAAATAACTTTTTACAAATCCTAGAAGATTTAACAAGGCCTCAAGATTTAATGTTTGATGTTGAAATGGCTGAGTTTGATGTAGCCGATGCACATAAAGAACATAATGATTTACATCAAGAAAGTAAAGATTTACACCAAGAGGATATAGATTTAGCACAAGAGTTGGCTGATTTACAAACAGCAGAAATTATGACTCAAGAAGAAAAGCTTGAACAACAAGAATTACTTAATGAAGCTTTAGAAATGGAAAATGAGCATAAGAAAAATGCCATAATGACACTTCAAGAGCAAAAGAAACAACAAGATTTAATTAATCAAGCTCTTGAAATAGAAGAAAGATTAAGAAATAATTTAGCCCTTTCTGCTAATGACCAACTACAAAGAGAAAAACTTCGTAAAGATAGAAGAAGAGTAGAGCTAGCTGTACAGCAAGGTTCTTTAGAATTTGGTGATTTAGAGCTACAAGCTATAGATGAAAACATAGCAGCCATTGAAGCTAAAGCCGTAACACAACAAGATGCTGATATTGCTAGAGAAAAAGCTGCAGGTGTAATTCAAAAAGCTGAGGCTAGAAGAGAAAATGAAATACTTCAAATTGAGCAAATGCGTGCTGATGCGAATGAAATTTTATTAGAAGCTCAAGCTAGAAGAAATCAAGAAATTGAAACTATTGAAAAAAGACGTATTGAAATAAACGAAAGATTACTAGAGCTTCCTAGAGAAATAAAAGAAGCCCATATAGATATTCACGATGCACAAATGGATTTAATTGAAGCTAACGCAAACGTTCTTTTATCATTCAGAGATTTAAGAAGTGTAGTTGTTGAAGATGCGATAAAGATGGCAGAAGCACTTGGTATGCCAATGAGTGTTTTAGATGGAATTATGACTTTGTTTAATCATGCAAAAGTTGAAGCAGTACCAAAAATAAATCAAAGAATGAAAGAAATAGACCCAGCACTTGCATCTCAATTAACTGGTATTGAATATTCAAATGCTAGAGCTGATGCAAGAAGACAACAATTTAGTTTATTTTCAGCTGCTGAATTCAAAAATAGACATATTGGTGGTGCTGTTAAACCTTCTGGAAGTTACATGGTTGGTGAGCTTGGACCAGAAATTTTAAAGATGAATCCATCTGGTGGTGGCTTTATTAACAGATTGAATCAAGGAAGTAATATGGGTATGTCACAAAACAATACTGTAAATGTGAATGTAACAGGTTTACCTACTGACCCAATAGCTTCAAGAAGAATTGCACAAAATATTCAAAGAGAACTTAATAAATTATCAAGAGACGGAAGGAGTGGAAGTGTTAGGTAAGATAAAAGACAATATTGGTTTAGTTGCTACAGCTATTGCCCTTATGGGTTCAGTAGGTGCAGGAATACAATCAGTTGGACAGATAGTTAATACTCTACAAGGTATTGACGAAAGAATGGTTGGTATAGAAATTGAGTTCGAACAACTTAAACAAGATACAATGGTCTCTAACGATATTGCTGTTCTTTATGAAAAAATAGATTCTTTAGAACAAGTAGCACAAGATGCTGATAGATATAATGAACAAATAGC
>TARA_B100001113_G_scaffold353420_1_pt1 | contig 10050 bp, 8 predicted proteins | sample TARA_B100001113 | Tara Oceans TARA_B100001113 (sample SAMEA2622402) | marine metagenome | biome: marine biome (ENVO:00000447); feature: deep chlorophyll maximum layer (ENVO:xxxxxxxx); material: "saline water (ENVO:00002010), including plankton (ENVO:xxxxxxxx)" | depth 50 m | reverse complement strand
CAATCGCGTAGCGCTCATAATGTTCGTCATTGAACCATCAAGAAACGTGGGCCGTCTATACAAAAGGAGGACGAATAATAACAGCGCGTACCGATGAACGAGGACTTGCTGCAATCAGAACTTCATCCCCTTCCATTACACCTGAAATATATCCAATTCCAACACCAGTATTCCCCATTGAAGGAGAAGGTGCACCAGACGTCAATTGACCAATTTTCTCTCCCTCAATTGACAAGACATCTTTGCCTGGGCGTGGCAAGGGCCCTCGCTCGAGATACTTGATTCCCCACCAGCGTTCATCCGAATCAGAATGCGACAAAACACGGTCCCGTCCGATAAATTCGTGTTCGGTGTCGAGGCCGAATGGAACGTTTGTTTCCCACGAATCCCTTGCAAGGAATCCATGCGACCCATCATCGAGACCTGGCCACAGGAAATCAACACCGGATAGCAAATATCCTTTCTCAAGGCGTAGTGTATCGCGTGCTCCCAAACCCACAGGTGTTGCTCCTGACTCAATTAACGCACGCCAGACGGTTGCAATTTGATCGTTCGGAATAAAGATCTCATATCCTGCTTCCCCAGTGTATCCAGTCCCTTGAATCCAACCATCCACACCGAGATCGTTTTCGGAAAGCAAGGACCATTTGAATCGTCCAACGTGTTGACCTTCTCCGAATGCTGAGTCAAGATGTTGTTTGCTGTCAGGACCTTGCAATGCAATGATCGACGTTTTTGGGGAAAGATTTTCGATTGAAACCCCTGATTCCTCTGGTGAACAACTGTGGAACCAGTCCCACATCACGTCGATCATTGAGGCATTGGGAACACCGAGGATCTCGGTATCGGATACAACTGCAAAAATCATGTCATCGATGATGTATCCATTTCGATCGAGAAAGTGAGTGTAAGCGCATCGTCCTTCCTGAATTGCAGTTACCTTTTGAGTTGCCACTCCTTCAAGCCATTGACGTACATTTGTTCCTGTAAATCTGAATGTACCCATGTGCGAGACATCAAACAAACCAGAGGATTCTCTTGTCGCTATGTGTTCAGCCTTGATGTTTGAATACCATATAGGAAGCTCAAAGCCATGGAAATCTACAATGTTCCCTTCTAAGGCAACATGTTCCTCATACAACGCAGTTCGAATTAATGGTCCTTCGCTCATGTGTTCACATCCATATTACTGCTGTGGTAAACCCCGCTCAATATCCTTTCCAAGTGAGACTACACGATCAAGGAATGCATCGAGAGATTCTTCGGAAATGTTTCGATTTGCAATGACGGACCGTAAGATGATTTGCTCATTGACAGTGCTTCTACTCACCATGAACCGGCCATCTCGAATCAACCGTTCACGCAATTCAGCGTTGATTTGATTGAGATCCTCCTCTGGAGCAGTCCCTACATATCGAAAGCAGACGTTGGTCCACATCCGATCACTCACCATTTCCAATGCATCGTGTTCGTTTACACGATTTTGCAAGTAGTCGGCTAAACCCATGAAACGTTCAAGCATGGAAGCCCAACCAGCATCACCGATTTCTCTCCATGCCAACCAAAGCTTTAGTGCATCATTCCGTCGACCACATTGCAAGGAATAGCGCCCAAGATCAACGTTCTCGCCCGTATCATGGTAGAGGTAGTGCGCTTCTTTTCCAGTCGAACAAACAGAACGAAGAACCTCAGCATTCTTGACAATGAAGGCAGAGCAAATCAATGGAATCCCCATCATTTTGTGAGCATCCCAACAAAAACTGTCTGCGAGTTCTATGCCATCCATCAGGGACCGATATTGGGGCGAGAAGAGACAGGAACCTCCCCATGCAGCATCAACGTGCATCCAGAGATCGTATTGATGAGAAACGGATGCAATGTCACGTAATGGATCAAAACTACCACGAACGGTCGTTCCACTTGTGGCGAGAACAGCGAACGGCGTCTGACCGTTATTCAACGCTCGCTCAATCTCTTCCTGCAGTGAATCAGGTCGCATCTGTCCTTGTTCATTGCATTGTACCTTGACCAAGTTAGCATGACCTATTCCAATTACATTGGACGCTATGCTAAATGAATAATGCGACTCCTCCGAGACAAATGCTACCATTTTTTGCCCATCGAAGCCTGATCGGCTCGAGAGATGATTCTTAGATTGACGAGCGCACAGCAAACCTAGCAAGTTCCCGTTCGAACCACCTGTTGTAAGCGTACCTTGACTCGTACCAAAGTCGGCAAGCTCGGCCATTCGCTTGAGAATGGTTGTCTCGATGAGAGTAGCAATTGGTGCAATTTCATAGGTATACATCGCAGTGTTGGTCGCTGCAGTAACCAATTCACCAGCAATTGAGGCAACGGACAAACCCCCCCACAGAGGATTCATGAAACCAGGTGCGGTTGTGTGAACTGAATTACGAAGAACCATTTCGATATCATCCAAAGCCGAATCTATTCCACGACCTTCGAGTGGTAACTTGAGATCTGAAATTCGATTCAAAGATTGATGCGTCTCCGTACTACGAATCTGGTCTATGTGTTGACTTTGTTGGAGAAACGCATTCACGCGACTAAGGACCTCGTCCAAGAACGCATCAGCCTCCATGAGTCGACTCTACTCAATACGGTCTTTGAAGATGGTCATTCATTCGACTCTACAAAAGAGTATGCGTATTGCATTTTTCTTTACATACATTGAATAACTTCATTGTATTCGAAGTGCTATGTTAGGAGATACTGGTGATGCATGGCTCACACGTCTACACATGCAACTTGCACGAGAATTACGAGGCCAAGGTTGGTCTCAGATGAACATAGCAGCAATGCTTGGAACAACCCAAAGTACGATTTCACGTCAATATCAGAAAGCCATCGCCCGACTATCTGGTTCTGCTGATGAACTCACTGTGGATGGATGGGCAAAGGAAATTGCAGGCGGATTGCTTTCGGTAGGACAAAGTGAAGAACTCCTCCGACAGAGATTTATCGTTGAATTCCAATTTACCGGAAATCAAGTCCTTCGATTTGATAAGACTCTCACCGGATTGGATTTGGAAGTGGATCAAAACGAGCATGCCCTCATTCGTCGACTTGAATGGGCCATCGGTAGACTCGACTCAAGACTCATCATGCCCGTGTTGCCAAAAGTCGGAATGAACATTGCAGCTTGTCTCAATTCAGCAAGTTCAACCGATGATGTCGCAGCAGTGCCGGGAAAGATAACGGAAGTGGGAGGAGAACTTCGAACGCATGGAAAACCAACCTTTGGATCGTCCAAGCATCTCGCTCAAATGCTTTTGGAAGTACGAAAAAGTGATTCCGCTAAATCGGCAATCATCAACATCCGACCCCCCGGTGATTTCGAAGGAACAGATATCGATATGGTTCAAGAAGCATGTCATCAGCTGAATTGGGAACTTGCAGATGCTGATCGTAGCGGTCTTGAAGATTCATCATCAGTTATTGATGTCGTTCTTGACATTGGTGATTTCGGATGGGAGCCGTCGCTCTATGTCCTTGGAACAAGCCCCTTGGACGTTGTTGACCGATGCCACACACTGATTACAACGTTGGGTGGTATGCAATGAAAAGAGTAGGATTGATACTCGCCATCCTGCTTTTTGCACCACTAACAGGATGTTTGGGTGATTATCAAATTTCGGATGAATGCATTATTGCAACAGATGCAGATGGTAACACATTGACCATCATCACCTATGATATCATTGCACTCAGCGATGAGGTTCTTGAAGAATTTACCAACCAAACAGGATACGAGATTAAGATGATTCCAGCTGACGATTCAGGGGGAATCTTAGAGAGCCTACTCTTGACCAAAGATGCTCCTCAAGCAGATCTCGCCCTAGGTTTGGATAATACGTACCTGCAGACAGCATTGGACAACTGTTTGCTTGCCCCCCATTCTGCACAACTACCCGACATCGACCCTCTTGCACTTACCCCATATTCTGGGGAAATGGCTGTTCCGTTTGATCAGGGTTATGTTTGCCTGAATGTGGATACACAAGCACTGGAAGAAAATAATGTATCCTTCCCTACAACCTTAGAGGAATTAACCGATGAACAATGGAGGGGGAAAACCGCTTTCCCGAGTCCAACCACTTCTTCTCCTGGCCGAGCATTCATGACAGCCAGCATCGACTATTTTGAACGCCAATCCAGCATGGGCGCAATGGAATGGTGGGAGGCCATGGCCGACAATGATGCCATTTTTACAACAGGATGGAGTGAGGCGTACGAGATTCATTACAGCGGTGGCTACGGTGTTTGGGAAGACGGTTTCATTGGAGATGCATGGTTGACTGTATCCTATTGCCATTCGCCAGGTGTGGAGGCCTTTTTCGGTGGAAATTCCACCATCTCAAAGGCGGTTGACATCGATTATGCTTCTTTTCACCAAGTTGAATATGCAGCAAAGGTCAACGGAGGAGGTTCAGCCTCAGCAGTCGATGCTTTCATAGAGTTTCTTCTGAGTGACGAGATTAATACCAACATGCCAGAAAACAACTACATGTATTCTGTTCTTGAGGGGGAAAATCTTCCTGAGACAGGCGGTTACCGACATCACAGTCCAATCCCATCATCACCCTCTGAAATAACAGCTGAACGAATTGATGAAGAGATGGAAAACTGGTTGATGAATTGGCGAGAAGCAACACAGTCGCTTTGAGTTGTTCAACATGAACGCATCAATCGGGCGGCCCATCCCGGTGGTTCTGTATCTGGCTATGATTGTGATACCGCTTCTTCTTGCAATCGATCGACTCGTTTTTGTAACAGGTTCGAATCCGATCCAAGCGATGTTCCAAATTGGTGAGCATCCTCTTGGTTCAGAAGCAATTGTCTTCACATTCATCCAAGCAACGTTGTCTTCAGTTCTAACTCTGCTCATTGGTGTGCCGATCGCATGGTGGCTTGGTCGATATCAATGGAAGAACATTAGGGTGATTCGAGCTGCCCTAACGCTTCCATTCGTAACTCCTACGATTGTAGCAGCGATGGGCTTTCTTGCTCTAATCAAAGAGGGAGGAGTTTTCTCAACAATGGGAGTTGATCTCCGGAATGATACAGGAATAATTGGGGAGATATCATCGGTGACAGGTATTGAGAACACGGGCCACATCATCGCCCTTCTGATTGCCCATGCATGGTTCAATCTTGCCCTTGTAATCAGGTTCGTTGAACCGAAAATTGCTACAATGCCGCCAAGATACGAAGAAGCATTTCGAATGCTACCAGTGGGCAAATCCCAATTCCAGAGATTGAGCAAGTTTTGGTGGCCAATGCTCAAAACTCCAATATTATCTGCCTTTGTGTTTACCTTTATTTTCTCATTTACATCCTTTGCATTGGTACGATGGCTTGCACCGGGGATGTGGACCTTAGAGGCACTAATGGCAACCGAGGGAGGTGCTGCTGGAATTCCTGGTTACAGAGTCGACGTGAGTCGTCTTGTACTTGGAGGAGCAACGCTACAGGCAGGTGTGCTTTTGATTGCCCTCGGTCTAACAGGACGTTGGCAACAGCAACAATCGAATGAAATCGAAATCGTTTCAGAGGGATATTCTCGGTCCTCTTTTGGAAAGCCAAAACTCCTTCCACGCCTCGGCATCTTCAGCGCTACCGTCTTTGCACTTGCTCCTCTGATGCTGATGATCATCTCTTCAGTAAGAATCCGAGATCGGACTTCAGAATCTTACCGATGGAGTCTCGACGCTTGGGAATTGGCATTCAAGGGCAATTTAACGTATGCATCAGCCCCAGAAGCACTTACAAATTCGCTCGTATATGCACTTGGTTGTCTTCTCATCTCATGCGTTCTTGGCTTCTTTGTAGCGCAAACCATCCATTCGCTTGAACAACAAAACAAGCCACGTCTCGCTCAAATCATCGATGTGCTCTCAATGTTACCCCTTGCACTTTCTGGAGTCATGGTTGGGCTGGGAGTCTTGATTGGAATCCTGAAGTACTGGCCAGACCTGTTTTCATGGTACGCATTACCGATATTTCCTCATGCAATGCTCACGACACCGTTTGTAATCCGAATCCTGTTGCCAGCAATGCGTGAAATTGATTCAAGTTACGAGGACGCTGGCAAGATTCTAGGTTACAGTCCAATTCAGCGATTCTTGCGGATTAAGATACCACTTCTCAAGCCACAGCTTGTCGTTGCTGCTGCGTTATCGATGGCGTTTTCACTTGGAGAGTTTGGAGCATCATGGATTCTTCTAAGAACGGGTGCATGGGACACCTTGCCGGTGCTTGTCGATCGACTGATGTCACGACCGAAATATTTCGAACTGGTGGAACCCGTTGCCATGGCAACAGCAACGGTGCTCATGTGCTTGACCTTCCTACTGTTTGTTATCGCTGAACGGTTTCGCAACCACCAAGGAGGAGGATTCTAATGAGCCTCATCGTTGAAAATCTAAGCGTCTCATTTGGCAACCAAGAGATTCTCAGGGACATCAATCTCAACCTTGAGCAAAGCGAGATCATAGCGATTCTCGGTCCGAGTGGGTGTGGAAAAACTACACTGCTTCGGACAATTTCAGGGCTTCAGGAACCTAATTTTGGAAAAATCTCTTTGCAAGGAGAACCTATCGAGCACGTGACTTGTGAACAGCGAGGTATTGGAATGCTGTTCCAAAAACCGGTCCTGTTTCCGTTCAAAGACGTCCTCGGCAACATACTCTTTGCATATCAGCGAAAGGAAGAACGGAACATGGATGATGTGTATAGCATCCTCAAAGAAATGGGGCTTAGAGGAAAGGAACATCAAGCCATAGAAACACTCTCTGGAGGAGAAGCACAACGGGTTGTACTTGCTCGTGCTCTGCTTACCAATCCGAAATTACTTCTTCTCGATGAACCACTTTCTGCACTCGATGTTGACCTTCGACGCAAGATTGCACAAGAGATGCGATCGACATTGAAAGCAAGAGGAATTCCCGCAATTCATGTCACTCATGACCCAGTCGAGGCCTCAATCATTGGTGATCGCGTCATTCATTGGAATGAATTACAACCAGGTGGTGTTGATGAAGAGTAAACTGTTTGGTAGCCAACCATGGACTCTATGGAGCCCTGTATGGAAACAACGCAAAAGCAGATTGGCGTTTACATCTTCCCTTGGAGTATTCTTTTTGTTGTTCATGGCCATGCCATACGGCCTCGTCAACAGGATTTCGAGTGGAATTGGATGGACTGCTTTTGATCCAAGCCTTTCCATTGATGAAGCAATTCCATACCTTCCGATTCTTAATGTAGCATATTTTTCTCTTTACATCTACTATGTGTTGATTCCATTTTTTGCCTCGAATGAAATGCAGCAAAAATGCTCAATCGTGTTCTCTCAACGATTGTTTGTCATCACAATTCCTGTCTTAGTCATCTTCTTGTTGCTTCCTGTTGAAGTCGATTTACGTGGAGAAGTCGTCGGTGAAGATGTTCTAACTTCCGTACTCACGCTCATCCATAACTTCGACAAAGCATTCAATGCCTGGCCAAGTTTACATGTTGTCCATAGTTTGTGTGTAGTTCTCAGCATACCGCTCATCTTCAATACCAATCGAGTTACGCTAACTGCGCTTTGGATTGGATGGGTTCTACTCACCATCTCAACGATGACCACCCAGCAACACTACCTCTTCGATGTCATTACGGGAATCTTGTTTGCTCTTATCGCCCATTATCGATTCATCAAGCCAGCAATCATGAAATGTTTAGAAAATCAATACGATGAAGCGTTTGAAGCGCTTCAAGCGAACAACGTTGACACAAGTTCAGGTTGAGTCAAGTAGATTGTAAGGCCTACACCTGCCATAATCATCATCCATGAACCTACCATCTTGATCATCCCAGTCATTCGACGCAGGAAATTAATCATCACTTGACGGCCAAGGCCGACAAGAACTGTTACCAAGATCATCAAAATCAGCAAACCGAGCATTAATCCAGACAACCCAGAGATGGTTGCAGTTGTTCCAAGCGTACCAAGGAAAATCACGAACGGTAAAACCGCTGCGGCTGTACAATCAATGGATGCGGCGGCATAGCCAATTCCGTACAAGTACATGTTTCGACGTGGCGTGAAAGTTTCGTCCATTTCAGTGGTCGACCAACGATCGACAAGTTTCTGAACAAATCCAAGAACGTGTGATGTTATTCCTAGGAGCATCATCGAACCGAGGAGGACCAAGAGTATGGCGATTCCAGTTGCAATGAATGTAACCATACCAGACTGAGCAAAGGCTTCACCCATTGCAAATGCAATCAGGCCGATGATGATGAAAAAAGTCCACATTCCCAAACCAGCGAGCGTTCCAATAACCCAAGAAGAAGGCATTTTCGTTTTCAGTTTCCCTTCTGCTATGAGATCATCTTCCCTAGCACCGAGGCTGAGATAATAGGAGATGAATCCGGGCAGTACGGGGAATGCACACGGTGAAAAATAAACCAGTATCGAGAGAATCATACCAAGAACAAATACTGCGATGAACGACGTAGATGGTTCTTCCCATGCTATTCGATCGTCCATCGTTTTAGACACATTACCAGTGAGCGCAAGGTCAACTGCATCGTTGAATTCACCCCATCCAGAGATTGGAGTCCCTGTTGCTTGGCGTTCGATGATGTAACCTTCCACGTCGATCACCATAACAACTGGAATTTGTCCTGTTCCAGCGGTCGTGAACAATTGCTTCGGGTCTGCTGAAGAACCATCCTCAAGAGTGGCTGCTTCAGTAGAACCTAGGCCGGTCGGATAAAGCGGTACAGTATACTCACCAAGTGATGTGTTGAGATAATCAAGCGATTCAGAATACCATGCCCCGTAGGCAATGATATGGAAACCCACACCATTTTCTTCAGCGGTTTGCTGCCAACCGTCCATCTCCTTCTCAAGATGCTCTTGAACGTAATGACAACTACCACAATCCCTGGCCATTAAATCAAGAATAATGACATCGCCTCGAAGATTAGACAATTGTATTTGCCCTTCTGAATTGGTGTAATTCGATTCGATTCCATCGCGATTTAAACTGTCGATGACAATTTCAGGAATAGGAGCTGGTTCAGCATCGGATTGGAATATCTCATCCATGCTATCAAACAGGGATAGGCCAGCAAAGGCAATGACTCCGAAGAGGACAACCGCAACTCCAAACGCTTTCCACGTTTCAGAGCGCTTGAACACACCCCAGTCGGCCTGTTCAAGCATCCCCATAAGCAATCCATTCACTGATTGCAAATGAAAGTAATGTTACTCAAAAAATCGAATCATTCGACATAGGTGTATGATGATTCGTACAAAACAACCCCATCCAACCTATCAAGAATCTTTACTTGAACATCACAAGGTCCATCACAAAGATCATCAGAACCCTCGCTGATGGTCACTTCCTCGCCGAAGTACCACATACCATCATCATTGTCGGAAACAGCGCATATTGTGTCAACTGCTTGGTCAGGGTTTGTGCACTCTACAAACGAACCACCGTCTACGGAAAGTTGTACCATGACACGTGACCAACTCAGATCGTTGCCTTGATCCATTGCAACAAAAACAAGACTCTCATAGTTGCTTGCAGTTGGTGTTCCAGCAGCGTCATGGACTGAGAAGCTGTACATGGAGAGAGTACCGTCAGTGTTGCCTTCTGCGAGACTGCTTGCCCAAATCCAGAACAATAGCGTACTCGAGAGGAAGGATTGGCCTTCACAGCCCTCTGCTAGGGTTGAAGCAGGACTCAAAGCATAACTAACTTCGTGGACAGCGAACAATGCAACAACATCCTCTGGAAAGGTGCTTTCGTCTTCTAAGTCGATTTCAGCACCATCTTCAGCAGCCTCCTCCAAAAGGTCAACAGCCTCGTCTACCAAATCATACATTCCAGTCGGCGAAAGTGCCAAGCAGATGGATTCATCCATCTCAGATAGGGCGAGTGTGCCATAGCCATCTGCAGCCAAGTAAGCGTGAGCAACGTCAAGTGTCATGGTTTGAATATCGTCTTCGGCACCTTCAACTTCATCCTC
>TARA_B100001113_G_scaffold209659_1_pt1 | contig 10058 bp, 6 predicted proteins | sample TARA_B100001113 | Tara Oceans TARA_B100001113 (sample SAMEA2622402) | marine metagenome | biome: marine biome (ENVO:00000447); feature: deep chlorophyll maximum layer (ENVO:xxxxxxxx); material: "saline water (ENVO:00002010), including plankton (ENVO:xxxxxxxx)" | depth 50 m | reverse complement strand
GGATTTGTATAATTTGTATTTTTTAATCCAATATTTCTTGCAGTTTGGTTCATGTAAGTCGAAAACGTTTTAACATCGCCTGATATATGTTCGGCAAGTGCTACGCTTGCATCATTTCCTGACACAGTAATCACACCTTGGAGTATATCTCTAAGTTTAATCTTTTTGCCAACTTCGATAAACATCTTAGACCCACCAGTTTTCCATGCCTTTTTACTGACTAATATTTCTTCATCTAATGAAATATTTTTTTCTTTCAATTCTGTAAATGCAATATAAGCAGTCATAATCTTAGTAATACTCGCAGGTGGTAAAGTCAAATCTTCATTAGAGGATGCAAGTATCATGCCGCTATCATAATCCATTAAAACGTATGATTTAACATTAATATTTGGTGCAGGTGGAATTGGAGATGCGTTAACAGTTGTTATGAATACGATACCAAATAATATAAATAGCGCCTTATTAATCATATCAATATATTAGCACAACACCCTATCGTGATTGTATTTTTATTTCTTCAGCTAATGTATAGACTGCAAGAGCGTATAGTCTACTTCTATTATATCTAGTAATAGTATAAAAGTTATTATGCCCAAAACTATAGACAACATTGTCTCCTTCAATTCTTTTAATAACAGACAGCTTTTCATTTTTTTTAATTTTAATTGGAGCTTTAATATCTAAAGCTAAAAGATCTTTATATTTGGTATGTGGCTTATATGTCTTCTTAGATATTTTTTCTAGTTTAGAGTTAGTGATATCCAAATCTGTAAGGATGATTCCATTTCTAGACCAGCCATTACGCTTTAAATAATTTGCAACACTACCGACGACATCGGCGTCAGAATTCCATAAATCGGCGTAATTATCTCCATCAAAATCCACTGCATAATTTCTATATGAGCTAGATATAAATTGAGGCTTTCCAAGCGCACCTGCATAAGAACCCTTAATAGACGATGGATTTAGATTATTTTCTTTGCATAGTAATAAAAAATTTTCTAGCTCAGATTTATAAAATTTATATCTTCTTCCCTTGTTTGGTCCTAGGGCCAATGATGCAAGAGTATCAAATGTTTTAAATCTACCTAAATTTTTTCCATACCGAGTTTCTATGCCGATAATTGCTGTAATTATTTCTTCAGGGACTCCATACTTTTTAGATGCTTTTCTCAAAATATCAGCATTTTCTTGCATAAATATTCTTCCACTATTTATATTATTATCATTAACAAATAATTTTTTATAATTAATACAGTCTTTTTGTTTTAATTTGCAACCATTCCAAGTCAATCTTCTTTCTGGTGCTTTCTTAAAAAATTTTTTTAGTTTTTTCTCTTCTTTAATTTCATTAAATAGCTCTCTTAATTCATCTTTTTTGAAATTATGTTTTTCATACATATAATTTATAAAATTATTAACTTCATTTGAATTATAAGTAGTATTTGCAAAACTAATCGTAGTTAAAATACTAAGGAATATGATTAATATAAGTTTCATTATTTTCTCATTAATCTTTGATGGGATTTAATTGACATAATGATACCAAGTGCAGCAAATACAGTTAGCATAGAAGTCCCTCCATAACTCATAAATGGTAAAGGCGCGCCAACTATTGGTAGGATTCCGATAACCATACCTATATTTACAAGAACATATAAAAATATCGTTAGTATTAATGTTCCCGATAGTATTCTTGAAAAATTATCTGTAGCTTTAATAGATATGCTCATGCCTCTAAAAATTGTGAGCATGTAAAGAATAATTAATAATAGTATACCCATAAATCCGAATTCTTCCCCGTAAGCTGAGAAAATAAAATCGGTATGGTTTTCAGGTAGAAAATCTAGTTTAGATTGCGTGCCATTCATATAACCTTTGCCGAATAGACCTCCAGATCCTAATGCAATTTTTGATTGAGCTAGATGATAGCCTGATCCAAGCACATCTTGGTCTGGACTAAAAAAAGATAATACTCTGGATTTCTGGTAATCATACATATTTGACCATAGTAGTGGGATAGCTCCTATTACCACACCTGTACCCAAAAAAATATGAGCTAATTTTACTCCTGCTAATAAAATTGCAATTACACCAGAACTCGTAATTAATATTGCTGTACCTAGATCAGGTTGTTTTGCTATTAGAATTGCAGGAATAATTATTATAAGAGATGCGATGATAAGGTTTTTCAATTTTGGAGGTAATCCTTTGTCTGAGTAGAATGACGCAATCATCAAAGGCACGAATATTTTCATTAATTCTGATGGTTGAAATCTTATGAAATATAAATCAAGCCACCTGTCTGCTGATTTTCCAACACCGAAAAAAATTGTCAATATTAATAGTATAATTCCAAAAGTATAAAGAAGGGGTGAAAACAATCTAAAATTATCCGGGTGTATTTGCGCTAAAATAATCATAGCTACTAGTCCTATAAAAATTCTAACTAATTGTTTTATGATTAAGTTAATATCTCCCCCCGAGACACTGAAAAGTGTAGCTAAACCTAAAATAACTATTATCATTACCAAAACGAATAACTTAACATCAATTTTAAAAAGAGATGATAACCCGTCAAATTCACTTCGTGCATAACTCATTTTTGTGCTACCTGTTTCTTAATGTTTTTAAAATAAAAGTTTATAATATTTCTTGCTATAGGAGCTGCTACTGCAGACCCACTCCCACCATTATCAATGATAACTGCTACAACAATTTCTGGACTCTCAAATGGCGCAAAACTTATAAATAGAGCATGATCTTGTAAAGATTTTGTTCCAGTTTTTCCTTTATCTAAATTGTAAACTTGAGCCGTGCCAGTTTTTCCGGCATATTCTATACCCTCTATTTTCTTTATGTGTGATGCTGTGCCTACTTTTCTGTCGTAGATTACTCTCCACATCGATTCATTAATAATGTGTAAACTATCCATATCAATTTCAATTGAATTCTTATTATTCTCATAATTATATTCAGTGATTTTTTTATTTTTTTCATTTGAACTTCTTAAAAACAAATGAGGAGTAATACTTTCACCGCCACTTGCTAGTAACGATGTAGCGTTAGCTAATTGTAATGGTGTTGTTAAAAAATAACCTTGTCCAATACCAATATTTAATGTCTCACCTGGATACCAGGGGGCCTGTCTAGATTTATTTTTCCATTCGCGAGAAGGAAGCAAGCCCTCTTGTTCTCCATATAAGTCAATAAATGTTTTCTGCCCAAATCCAAATTTAGCAAGCTTATCATGCATATAATCAATACCGGAAATTTTTGCTAGATGGTAGAAAAATACATCGCATGAACTGGCAATAGCTGATGACATATTTACATCTTTATGCCCATCTCTTTTCCAGCATCTGAAAGGTCTATTGTAGTTTTTTAATTTATAAGCACCTGAACAACCTATGAAATTATTTTTATCAATAATGTTATCTTCCAAGGCAACTATTCCAAAAAATGGCTTTATTGTAGATCCAGGTGGATATTGGCCAATTAAGGCTCTATTAAATAAAGGTTTAGCTTTATCATTAATAAGTTTTTTATAATCTTTAGAAGAGATGCCTCTTGCAAACAAATTGATATCATAACCAGGATGGCTCACAAAGCTCAAAATATCGCCATTGTAAGGATTCATAACAATAACTGAACCTTTTTTACCTTTAAGTAGCTCATACGAATAATTTTGAAGTTCCATATCTATTGTTAAATAAACATCGTTACCTCTGAAAGCTGGCTTTTTTTCTAAGACTCTTATGATTTCATTATTTGCATTCGTCTCTAATTTTTCATAACCTGGAGAGCCGGATAATAGATTTTGATAGAATCGTTCAATACCTATCTTGCCTACATGCGTCATACCATCTTTGATTTCTATGACAGATTCAAAATCAGATTCTGATAATTTCCCTGTGTACCCCAATAAGTGTGAGGTTGCCTCAGGATAGATATATCTACGATTGGAATTGATTATCAGTTCCATTTCGGGAAGAAGATACTGATCAACTGCTAATTTTGTAAATTCTTCGATAGTCGTACCTTTCTTTAATGTGATTTCTTTGAGTTTTTTATTTTTAAATTGACCAATAATGTTATTTTTATCATCTTGGTTAAAATTAAATACTTTTGTAGCATTTGATATAAAAGATTCTTTGGATAATATGTTCTCTTTTTTGGCAATAATATCAAAAGTGTCAAAACTCTCTGCAAGTACTTTTCCATTTCTATCGAGGATTTTTCCTCTAATAGGCTCTATTGGCCTCACTCGTATGCGATTATCGTCTGCTTTAGTTACATAAAGATTATGATTTGTAATCTGAATAGAATATATGTGATCTAAGTAGAACAACGATATCAAAAATACAACTACGGTTGCGATTAATGCTCTAATCTTATGGGAAGCTCTATCCTTTGCAGGATCATTTATTTCCTCCCAACTAGTTTTCTCTTCAAACCTCTGCTTTTTTCTGGTAATCTCGTTTCGGTGCATGCTTGCCATATTCGTATTATAGGTAAGATTATAAAAAGAGAAAATAAAAATAAATAAAGGATGAAAAATATGGACATAATACCGATAATATTTGGTTTCTTAGGCTTATTCGCAGCGTTTCTTCTCTATTTAGCAGTAAAGAAATACCCTGCCGGCGAAAAAAAACTCACTGATATATCAGATGAAATACATTTGGGAGCTATGGCTTTCATGAAAAAAGAATATTCTATATTGTTTATATTCTCATTAATTTTAGTCTTTGGCATATATTATGGCCTAGGTCCAAGTAGCACGGTCGCATTTATAGTTGGAGCTCTGAGCTCATCGATTACTGGATTTATTGGAATGTATACTGCTACAAAAGCTAACGTTCGAACAGCTACAGCAGCACAAAATTCTGGTGTGAAAGATAGTTTGTCTGTTGCATTCTTTGGTGGGTCTATCATGGGGCTGACAGTGGCTGCCATGGGTTTACTAGGTCTCGGTATATTATATATTCTCTACGGCTCTGACCCAGATACTGCCTCAACTATACATGGTTTTGGAATGGGAGCATCCGTTGTTGCTTTGTTCTCAAGAGTAGGTGGGGGAATCTTTACTAAATCTGCTGATGTAGGAGCAGACCTTGTGGGTAAAGTTGAACAAAACATACCGGAAGATGATCCTAGAAATCCAGGTGTAATCGCAGATAATGTTGGAGATAATGTAGGCGATGTAGCTGGAATGGGGTCAGATATTTTTGAATCTTATTGTGGAGCAATAATTGCAACAATAGCTATCGCTTCTACAATGATAAAAGATGACTTAATCGAATTAGGAACAAGGGAAAATCTTATGTTCTTACCATTATCACTTGCTTCATTAGGATTATTTTGTTCAATAGTAGGGATATTGATTATTAGAATTTTAGCTGGCAGAAAAGGAAGTGATGAAACTAATATCGCAAACTCACTCAGAGGAGGGACTTTCGCAGCAGCAATATCATTTATTGTTCTAGCATACTTTGTAATTCATCTTATAGGCGTGAGTCCGAATGCTTGGTATGCCGTGCTTTCTGGAACAGTGGGAGGCATAATTATTGGTCTTATAACAGAATACTATACAGGTGGTGCACCTGTGAGAAAAATTGCCGAACAAGGACAAACAGGTTCAGCAACACTTATAACAACGGGATTATCAATTGGATTACAATCAGTTGTAGTACCTATCCTTACATTGGTAGTTATAATATTTTTATCTAATTATTTTGCTGGTCTTTATGGGGTTGGTATTGCAGCTGTCGGAATGTTAGCTACAGTTGGAATTACAATGGCCATAGATGCTTACGGCCCAATAGCTGATAACGCAGGGGGTATTGCAGAAATGGGTGCTCTTGGAGAGGAAACCAGAAAAATTACAGACAGCCTCGATGAAGTTGGAAACACAACTGCAGCCATAGGCAAGGGGTTTGCAATTGGAGCAGCAGCGTTAGCCGCTTTGGCAATAATAACTGCATTTGTTCAAGAGGTTAATCATAATCGCGAAGTTGCAGTGCAGTTACTACTTACAGATACAAACGTATTGATTGGCTTATTTATAGGTGGGATGATTCCATTTCTTGTAAGCTCACTCACAATAACTGCTGTTGGTGATGCTGCTTACTCAATGATAAATGAAATTAGAAGGCAATTTAGAGAAATTCCAGGTCTTATGGAAGGAACAGCTAAACCAGATAATCAAAAGTGTGTGGAAATTGCTACGGGGGCAGCACTCAAAAAAATGGTGGTACCTGGAGCCATAGCAGTATTTTCACCAGTTACTGTTGGTCTTGTTTTTGGACCTGAAATGCTAGGTGGCCTTCTTGGAGGAGGTCTGGTTAGCTGCATTTTGCTTGCTTTGACGATGTCAAATGCTGGTGGCGCCTGGGATAATGCTAAAAAATATGTCGAAAAGGGTAACCATGGGGGGAAAGGATCCGATACGCATAAAGCAGCAGTTGTTGGAGATACTGTGGGTGATCCACTAAAAGATACTTCTGGTCCTTCAATGAATATATTAATCAATGTTATGGCAATAGTTAGTCTTGTGATAGCTCCATTGCTTTAAAATAAAATAGGGGGAAGAAATGAATATATTGTTTTTAGGAGCACCGGGCTCTGGTAAAGGTACTCAGTCAAAAAAGGTTGAAACTGAATTTAATATACCTCAAATATCAACTGGGGATTTATTGAGAGCAGAAACTTCATCTGGATCTAAAATGGGTGAAGAACTAAAAAAAATAATGTCGTCTGGTAAATTTGTAAGTGATGATGTTGTACTAGAGCTAGTCTCTAAAAAGATAAAATCAGATGAATGTAAAAAGGGGTTTATACTAGATGGATTCCCTAGAAACCTTTCTCAAGCTTCCAGTCTTGATAGTTTATTAAATAATATAAATGTATCTCTTGAATATGTTTTTTTGATAGATGTCCCAACAGATCTTATTATAAAAAGATGTGTAGGCAGAATCACATGTGACACATGCGGACAAATTGAAAACGAATACTTCTCAGAATTCCGTGAAGGGGATAAATGCGGAGATGGTATATTTATAAAAAGAGCCGACGATAATGAGGAGACAGTCACTAATAGATTGAAAGTATATGCCGAGCAAACACAGCCTATAATTGATTTCTATAAAGAAAAAGGGATATTACATAGAATAGTCGGTGGAGAAGACGGCCCAGACAGGTTAACAAAAGAAATTTTCTCAACTATAAATAGTTGATTATTTTTATGATGTTATTAGAAGGTGTTATAATTTCCATCAATGACAGTACTTAGCCACTTTAAAAAATTATTTATAATTATCTTTGCACTAATATCACTCGATGTTAACTCTGGAGTATTCGATTTTGTAGATGATGTATCTAATAGTGTCAAGGATGCTCTAAGTGATAGAGGTATTAGGCCATATATTATTCCTTTAGATCAGGGAAGGTTGATAGACAAACAAAGCTTTGACAAATTAGATATTGGATTGTCAAAACAGCAGGTAGAATATTTGCTGGGTCGACCATCAGTAGCTAGTCCTTTTAAAAATAATCAATGGGATTATGTATATTTTAATAATGATGATTATAAGCAGTTAAAGAATATTACAGTAATTTATAAAAATGAAAAAGTTTTTGAAATTCTAATTAATAGAGAAACTTATAAAAGACTAGGTTCAAAAGAAGCAAACCAACAAGTTAAAGAAGATGCTCCTGTAATAAATATTTTAAGTGATGATACAAAAACTGTGAAGCTAAAACCTATAGTCTTAGCTCTCGATAATTACAAAACTTTAGATAATAGTGTAGATGTATGTCAAATAAATAACTTTGAAATATATGATGATGTAAAAACATTGGTAAATGCTGATGATTCAAGCCTAGAGATAAGAGCTGATAGTCAAAATCAAACTGATAATATATTCACGGCCAAAGGAAATGCAGAGGCTGAAAGAGCAAACGATCTACTTAAAGCAGATACAATAATTTATAATACAGAAACAAAAAATGTTGCTGCTTTGAATGGAGTCAAATATTTCAACAAGGATATAACAATTCATTCAAATAACGCTGAATATAAAAATGATATAGATGAAGTAAATTTCTCTAAAGCAAAATATTATTTTTCTAATAAAGATGGTTCTGGAAAATCAGAAGAAATTTCAATAAAAAATAACAAAGATGTTGTTTTAAAAGATGGTACCTATACAGCTTGTAGGCTTGATGATCCTGATTGGGAGCTCACTTCAACTACAACTAATCTATTTAATGAATCAGATAGGGGCCATGCATATAACATGATTCTCAAATATAAGAATGTACCAGTATTTTATACTCCATTTATAAGTTTTCCGCTATCTGATAAAAGACAATCAGGCATTTTAACTCCATCTTTTGGGACAAGTGGCGATAGCGGTTCTACATATTCAGTTCCGTATTACTTCAATCTTGCTCAAAATTATGATGCTACAGTTAAGATAACTTCGCTAAGCGAGAGAGGTATATTATTCGATAATGAATTCAGATACCTTGGCTCGGAATCTTCTTCTTTATTTAACTTTTCGCACCTTGGTAGTGACGATAAATATGGAGAAGATAGATATTCATATTCATTTATGGATAGTCGTAATATCATTAATAGCATTAATTCTATAAAATCAGACTCATCTGGGTTATCTATGAATAGTGAAATATCTTATGGTAGAGTTTCAGACTTAAAATATTTTGATGATTTTGGTAACTCTTTAAGTACAGTTAGTCAGTCAAGTGTTAAAAGAGAGCTGAGATTATATGGTGAAAAGTTTGGTAAAAATGGAATTATAGATTATGAGTTATCATCACTATCTTATCAGCCCTCACAAGCTGGTGTTGATGAGCAATACCAAACCGTACCCTCTCTAAAGCTTAACTATTCTAGTTTTGTATCAGATAATTCTTATCAATATAATGTAAAAGCTAGTATTGATAAATTTAAACATAAAGATGATTCAAAAGTAGAAGGGACTAGATACTTACTTTACCCTAGTGTTGAGGTGCCTGTTAGAACAGAAAGTTGGGAAGTGGTATCAAAACTTGGTATAAGGTATCTTGATTACAGCTTAAAAAACAACTCTCTTGAGACAGAATCGAAAACAACACCAATTATAAGTCTAAAGGGTAAGATTTTTCTTGAAAAGATAGTCGGAAATAAACTTTATACACTAGAGCCAGAAGCATACTTTTTATATGTTCCTGTTGGCAATCAAGATAATAATCCTATCTTTGATAGTGGTCTAAAAGAATTCAAATACTCGTTATTTGCAGAAAATAGGTTTTATGGGGAAGATAGATTAAATGACTCAAAACAAATGACCTTAGCTTTAACTCATAGAATCATAGATGATCAAACTGGCGATGAACTTCTTAGTGGGACTCTTGGTCAAATTATTTACTTTGATGATCGCGATGTTCATCTTACATCAAACACCAAGCATCATTCCGATGCATCAAATATTATTGGTTTACTAACTTCAAAGATAAGCGATTATCAACTACTGTCTATTGGTTCAGTCTTTAATCCTCATAAAGGGCATGGGATGAGAAGTGCTTTTAGGTATCGATATGATGCAAGTACTTCATTAAGAAATAAGTTGTTTAATTTTGATTATCGATTCGCTCGTGGTAATGAGGAAGAAATAGATTTGTCTGGAGTATATTCATTCAATAATTCTTTTTCAGTAATAGGAAAACATAATTATTCTTTTTCAAATGATAGAAGTGACATTGAAAATGTACCAGATACGATGTTCGGTGTAGAATTTAATAGCTGTTGTTATGCATTAAAAGTTGTTTCAAGAAAGTATTGGACTGGAACAGAAAATGATAACATAATCTACTTTGAGTTTTTACCAAAGGGACTTACTACTTCCAATAATGAAGTTTCGACAATATTAAGAAATGGAGTCCCAGGATATAGAGATAAAGTAAGCTATGACTAGAATATATATTTTTCTCATATTAATAATATTTAATATTGGAAACACTTCTTATGCCTTGGAAGACAAAGTAATTGC
>TARA_B100001113_G_scaffold130393_1_pt1 | contig 10062 bp, 9 predicted proteins | sample TARA_B100001113 | Tara Oceans TARA_B100001113 (sample SAMEA2622402) | marine metagenome | biome: marine biome (ENVO:00000447); feature: deep chlorophyll maximum layer (ENVO:xxxxxxxx); material: "saline water (ENVO:00002010), including plankton (ENVO:xxxxxxxx)" | depth 50 m | reverse complement strand
TTTTTTCACCATCAACTTAACTTGTTTTGAATTGATAAATCCTGTGCTTTAGGTTATTTTATATCAAAAAACATAGTCCGAGTGTTATGAACTACATCAGTAAAACTATCTCGAAGCAAGCCGCGATAGTTGCACTTTCTGCGTTTATTCTAGTGACTGCAATCGCTGGATTGATAATGGATGCGAGCGGTGTTCCATGGGTTTCTGAAGCCCAAGAATATGATTGGGAAACAAAATCATATGACGATTATGAAGCACAAGATTGGGAAGAATGCTGTGAGGAAGAATATGAGGCCTATTTGGATAGTGACGAATATGACGAGGGTACTTATGATACAACGATTTTAACAATCTCTCCTTTGACTAGTTACTTTGTATTGATCCTGATATTCTCTGCCATTTGCATGATATGTGCAATTATACCCTTTGATATTCGATTCAAAGTTCCGTTAGTAACATTATTTGGACTCGCTACAACTGTTGTAGGAATATTTTTGGCGCGTAAATCGTCGATTACAATTTCAGCTTATCTTAACGAATTAGCGAATTCAGGGGGTAGAGAATTAGGGACACACATGCATGTTATGATTTACTTTGGAGCTTTGTTAAGCATGATTTGTCTTTTATTGGGAAGTATGATAATTGTGACTGTGAAAAATCTTCTCTCTCAAGATACTAAGATATCTAGAAGCGTGCTAAAGCGTTCACAGTTGTTTTTATCTATGTCAATTATAGTGTTCTTACTGTCTCCACTAGTGCCAATTGCTTACCTTCCATACGATAGTGATGAATTAGAGGATGATGATCCAGAGGGTAGATACCTATTCCCTGCAAGTATGCTTGCGATTGACGACTGGCTTTCATCAGATGATGGATATGATGATGATGATATGGAAGTTGCAAGTTCAACAATAGGTAATTATGCACTTGTTGAAGACCTATTCTTCGTTTTGATGTGGATAAATTTGAGTGTAATTATGGTCATGTCTATGGCTCTCATACCTTCAGTCGGGAAATTATTCTCTGGGTTGGGACAATTGAATATCTTAAGTGCACCTTTGATTGTACTTGCAGTGATATTTTCCATAATCATGTATGTGAATTTACCAGATTTACTCGGAGATGAAGGCATGTTTAGCGAATCAACCTACGAAGCATTTTACTTCCATGTGAACTGGTTGCCGTTGGTTTGTTGTATAGTGGTAACAATCAATTGGATAATTTTACTAGTCAAAACCCACATCCCTTGGTGGAAACAAATGAGTAGTTCGAGTCAAAAGGTATTTGCGAATTTCAATCAGTCTCCAGCTCAGGCTAACTTTGGTAATCCAAATATGGGCCAAGGACAATTTGCTCAGCAGCAGTACAATCAGCAACAGTACAATCAACAGCAGCAGTACAACCAGCAGCAGCAATTTGGCCAGCAACCACCCAGGTACTGATTCATTCATCTCTAGAATGAACCCAGATTAGGTGGAAACCAAATCTGGTTTTGATAAAACAGTCACATTGCTCTAAATCTTGTAGCCAGACTTGTTTTGAAAAGGCAGGATCCATACCCATTTCATGAAACTCTCCAAGATCACCCTTTTTTTCATAACTGGGGCAATTAGAATAATCTCTTGCCATTTTCTTAAACATTTTCAGTGGTTTCTTTGCTTTGACAATTTCTTGTAGTATATTTTGGGCTTCAGCCTTGGAGCCTACCAGGATATGTCTTGCATGTGCATATCTTCCTGGCCTCCGCATCTCAATCCCTCAATATAGATGAAACATGTATTCTATCGCTTAAGTGAGTAACCACAAACATCAATGGATTGAAAACCCATCCTGCGACGTAGCTTGCCCATGTAATAATCAATGCTAGGCTTGGGTTTTTTACAGTATTCCGCAGAACCCTTGCATGAAGTGAAAATAACAACATCAATGACACTTTAGGTAAGAAGGATACAATTCTGATTCCGCTTTTCTGTCCCTCATAAATTGCCTTTACTGGAACATGCTTGATGCGCCATCCATTTTCTGAAAGCCGCATGAGCCACCAATTTGGATATCCGTAACCCTTCCATGATGAGTTCCAATTCCATGATTTGAGAACTTCGCTACTTGTTGCAGTATAACCGCACTGAGAATCTCTAATGGTTTGACCACAAGCCAAAGTTGTTAATGTTGAAAGCAAGAACGTACCAAATCTCCTAATCAATGGCATCTTCCCAGCTCTATCAAGTCGCTCACCTTTGACGTGATGCGCTTGATTACTAGATATTGGTTTGATTAATGCAATCATGTCACTAGGATCCATTTGCCCATCGCCAGCCATGACTATTGAGACAAATTCTCCATCAAAAAGTTCCAACAATCTTTTGTGTCCACTGTCGATTGCCGCTCCGACACCTTCTCCTTCTAGGCGTACAAGTTCTGCTTCACCTACAAGTTTTCCAGTTCCATCAGTAGAACCGTCATCAACAACAACAACTTTGTCGACAAAATCAGGTATCGTTCTCAAAACATCTGGTAGATGTTTGGCTTCATTTTTTGCCGGAATGACCACACCTATGCTCATTCCTTGGTACATGTCACTGCGAGTAATATTGTGGTGATAACTTCATGCTTTCAAAAACAAATCTTCAAAACCTCCAATTCTAGGTTACATACATGGCCAGAAGACTATATTTTCTAGTGGTTGTCTTTATCATGGTTCTTCCTGGCTGTACTACGCCGCCTCAAGTAGAAGAAACCGAACAAGAGGATGAACTTCAGATTCCTGAAAGACTCAACATTGTTGCAGATACAGCGGGAAGAGATGTAGATCGCATTGAGCGAATGGATGTCCTCATGGATGCGAATGGAGAAAATACACTGATACTTTGGGTTTCTACTGGATGCAGTGGTTGTCATGACTGGACTGAGATGATAGCAAATGAGATGAGAAATGGGAATATTTCTAACGAAACAAGAATAATCACAATACACAGATACCCGTCATTTGAATCACGTCAGGAAGTTATTGATGTATATGCAACAAATAACAGTTCGACAGAGTCTTTGTGGCCGGTTTTACTTCCAGTGAAAGATCAGCCTGCAATCGATGTAGATGAAAATCAAGAAACAGAATATGATTATGCAACGGCTTTTGAGACTCCACCAACTCCATCATTCACTGTATTGGATGGTGAAGGAAACACAATCTGGAAGAATAAAGAATACTGGGCTGATAGTTCAGTATTGTCAGAAGCCCTTGGATATCTGTGACTTGGAGATTTATTCCACCTCTAAAAATCGCAATTATCTTGAAATATCTTCCAAGAAGTTCATCACTAAGAAGATTAGCGCAAGGTTATGGAGTCTTTGCGTATTGTGTTAATGGGCAAGAACTTCGAATTAAGATTGGTTTCATTAGTTGTTCGAGCCAGAGAACTTGCGGATGAAGTAGTAATTTTTGATTTGGGAAGCGATGACGATACAGTAAAAATGGCAAAAAAGGTTGACGCTAGAGCAATTAGTCATGACGATGACATAATGGTACCAACGTTATGTGTCGCTCTTCAAAATGACAACCCTGCCGAATATACACTGCTAATTCATATTACGAGTAGGTTCAAACTTCGTGACATGCCACTTCTGGTTAATAGGGCAAGAGAAAATTGGGACGTTCATATGTCTTTTAGTAGCGATGCAGGTGACAATTCAAATCCACAGGAAATAGTTTATTCAGATGCAGAAATATCTCATCTGGCAGCATCACAGTCTGGATTAAGGGCTTTAGCAAATTCAGCGGTAAGTGACACTCCACTTGAATTAGATCAAGAGTTGAGAGTGCGTGTTTTGCATTCCAAACCTCCACCTAAAGTACAACAGAGAGAATCACTTGCAACGGCATCTAGATTTGCTCAACTGTTTTACTGGATGTTAGAATCTCGCCACCCTCTTCTACTGTTCGGAATACCAGGCTTAGTGCTGTTTCTTGTTGGCTACAAATTATCCGGTGATGTTTTGGATAATTTCACCGAATGGAACGAAACCAGTGTAGGTGTAGGTCTTGCTGTAATCGCGGTCACATTGATGGGTTTATTTGCGATGATGGTTGGATTGATTTTGTACATCATGGGCAAGCAAGTAAAACAGATACAATCTCAATATAACCAGTGGCCAAAAGACCAGTGAGGGTTTCTTATGCAGCATTTGATTTGTTTTGACATGGACAGAGTATTAGTGGACCATCTTTCTACATGGCAATACGTTTATGATCGCCTAGAAATTTCTAATCATGAAGCATTTAATCTGTATAATCAAGGTAAATTAGACGAATGGGATTGGCTAAAAATGGACCTCGCTTTAATCAAAGATGCACATCCAGATATTACTGACCAAAAAATGCGTGAATTATGCGAAGGAACTCCGCTAATGCAGGGGATGAAAGAATGTCTTCAATGGATTATTGATGAGGGTCATGAAGTTGCAATCATAAGCGGTGGAATGCAAGAAACTGCTAGAGATATCGCCTGTATGTTCCCTAGTGATAAGCCTTGGACTAGACGCTGGGGCGGAATCAATCGCCATCGTGGTTGTGACACTAAATTCCATGTTTTCACAAATGGTTGGTTGGAAAGAAATGATGGTTCAATCGATGATTATGGACGTTATCAAGTTCAGATGAATGGTAAGGGGTCAATCGTGAAAATGCTACAACGGCGTTTAGACATTCCAAAAGAGCGAACAATCTCGATAGGTGATAGCGCAGGTGACATCGGAATGTTCGAAGAAAGTGAATTGTCAATTTGCTTCAACCCATGGGATGAGAAGCCTGTTGCGGTTGCCAAAATGACAATTAGAAGCCGTAATTTGCTCGACGTTCTTGAAGCAATAAAGAAACAAATCAGGGGGTAACTCTTCTCGAATCTCTAGGGAATGGAATAACCTCTCTGATGTGGTCAGCTCCAGACAACCAAGAACAAACTCTGTCAACTCCTAATCCGAATCCGCCGTGAGGTACTCCTCCGTAAGTTCGTGTATCAATGTAGAATTGATATGGTTCACGGGGAACGCCTTCCTCATCGATTCTTGCAAGAATCTCTTCTTCGGACCAAGTTCTCTCCCCACCGCCAATAATTTCTCCATATCCTTCAGGAGCTAAAAGGTCGTGACATAGAACATAGTTCCCATCATCAGGATCAACTCGGTGATAGAACGGTTTTGCAATCTTTGGGTAGTGAGTAAGGAAGTGTGGGACATCGAAGTCTTGTGTCAACACTTTCTCTTTGGAGTAATCCAAATCTTGCCCCCACTCGATTTCAACATTCATTCCTTGGAGTGTTTCTACTGCCTCGTCATATCTCATTCTTGGATATGGGTTGTCTGCATATCTTGCAAGCAGATCTAGGTCCCTGTCAATATTCGTTAGTTCTGTTTCACGCTCTTCAAGTACAGTCTTGGCAATATGTCTGACCAAACCTTCTCCGTGTGACATTATTTCTGCATTTGAGGCCCAGGCAACTTCCATTTCAGCATGCCAAAATTCAGTTAGATGTCTGCGGGTTCTACTTTTTTCAGCCCTGAAGGATGGTGCCATTGTGTACAGTCTTTCCAGTGCAGGCATTGCCGCTTCTGCGTAAAGTTGCCATGATTGAGTAAGGTATACTTTCCTGTCTGGATTTGCTTCATTTTGGAAATATGGGACTTCAAACAATGTGGAGCCACCTTCAACCGCTCCGGCTACGAAGTTGGGAGCTTGATATTCAGTGAAGTCTGCACCACGGAAATAAGAATGAATTGCACCGAAAACACTTGACCGAATTTTCAACATGTCCGTCATTCTTCCAGTACGTAGGTACAAGTGTCGGTTGTCTAGTAAGAATTCAGTCTCACCACCATCAGCTGCTTCCATGGCAGATTCAGTTATTGGGAAAGGTGTTTCTGGGCGAACTGCACCAATGACTTCAGCGCTAGTAACTATCAATTCATGACCGCCAGGTGCCCTTTCATCGGCATTGACAATTCCTTTCAAAATTAGAGATGTTTCAATCAGTGCGCCTTTCAAGGATTCAAATGAATCATCACCTATTGCATCTCTTTTTGCAACGCATTGAATCGTTCCAGTTGAGTCTCTCAGTACGACGAAACGGATTTTATTTGAGCCACGAGATCTCTTAATCCAACCTTTCAATTCAACTTCGGCACCATCGTGTGCGCCCGCCTGGACATCTCCAATCCAGAACTCCTTCGCCATAGAGGTCCGTGTAAGGCATTGTGCTTGAATGCCACGGATGAATTTGTTAATGTCTAGAGTTGAAAATTCTTTTTTTTGTTGACCAAACCATCTGCCAAATTCAATAACCTAGGCGTGGTGGACCCGACATGAAACAAGTAAATGCTCTATTGTTGTCGATTCTGCTAGCAACCATGTCCTTAGCAGGATGCTTAGGTGGAGAGGATGATCCATCATCAGGTTGTACTGATTCTGATGCCATCAATTATGATTCGGGGGCAGATGAAGATGACGGGTCTTGTGTAATGCCTGCAGAATTGAGTGAACTAGAGGCTGCTGGATTACAACAGATGTTGGAATTTGATCAAAAAAGGTCCAATGGAGAGACATATGGGCAAATAACTGTAGCGGAGACTGAAGTAACCTCGGATGGAGATACAACCACGACTGTAATTACAACCTCTGAAAAGTTTAATGCTGAAGAACAATCGATGAGTTATGAATATCGCTACAAGATGAATGGAATGCCATTTGGAGATTACAAAGTAAAGCAAAAAGGAGACATAATCAATGTCTATTCAGAAGATGAATGGTACATAGTTAACGATGAAATTGGAGATCCAAATAATCTACTCAACATTGCAATAAAGAAAGGAAGTGGCGGTGACATTTCCATGGAACCTTACTTTACATGTGATGAAGGAGAATCTGACATCCCAATGGATTGGGTGAATGATGGACTTGAGCATTGCGAAGATGGGACAGATGAGGGTGTTACTCAAGAAGAAATTGATGAAATCCTTGCAGAAGGCAGGCAAAAGAGAATGTTTCTCAGCGCCATAGAATTTGCTGCCCTAGATTGGTCAATGGAGGTTGCCGATGGTTACCAAACGCTAGTGGCAACAAGCGAAGAGGAAACTATCAAACTTCAATTAGATGCTGAAATGAAATTGGTGCACTACATTGTAGAGGCTATTGACTCAGAAGGTCTGGGTATGGAATTTGAAGATACAATTTCGACCACTACAATTTATGATGATGATAACATTAACGTTGTAGTATCTGATAATTACCCTCCTGCTGCATCACCGTTACTCGTCGAAAGTTACTATGATGCTAGGGATTATTTCTGGAACTGCACTCTGTCATACAATATTCCCGCAGACCAAATAATCGGTGAGGATGAAATTAATTCCACAATAGAATCCGGGGGCTCCGAAACATTCCCTGATTGGTGTATAGGTATTCAGTCGAATAGCGATTTCGTTCATACTTTTGATACCGATGATGAAAATTCGAACTACTTATGGGAAACTGGTTTCAGTACAAACCGAAGAAGTGGCGGATGGACTTCATCTTACCCCGATTTCCACACATTGAGAATTGATGGATACAAACTAATCACGGCATCTCTAAATGTCTCAGATCACATCTCAACATTTTACTGTGATGAAGGAAGCACGAGTTTGAGTTTTGAGGCAATTAATGATGGGGTAAGCGATTGTACAGACGGTGCTGATGAAGGGTCTCAGCCAGATGTCGATTCTGGGACTCACCTAGTCTGCGATGGACTTGGAACATATACAGAAGCGGTTTACATTGAGGCCACAAACTCCTGTGAAACTACTACTAATTTGACTTACGTAATGATGGATGATGAATATCTTAAATTCATCATTTCAGAGACATTAGAGCACTGGAATGGTGGCCATGAATATGCAGGAACAGAGTTTTGGTTCAGAAATTCAAACATAGATGGAAACGATGACCTATCATTTGTTGGAGAATGGAGCTGGAATCCGTTAAGCGACTACAACGGTCTAAACCCTCATGCATTTATCATCGAAGATGAAATGAATTTCCAGAACCACATTGATGAATTCAGACTTGACATCGGCGCCGAAGAAGATGATGATGGAGAGGTTATTTTTGTTCTAAACGCATCTTTTGACCTTTCACAAATGCAAACTGGTGAAACCACAGATTCATCTGGCAACAACTGGGCTTTTACTTATTCAGATACCAATAACAACGGCTACATTGATCACGGTGACGTAATAATCGTTTACACTGATTCTGGAGACGAATGGGATACTCCAAATGTTAGGTTGTATCACGAATGGGGTAATGGATATACTGACCAAAGTCCGGCACTTTTACCTGGATTTGCGATGATTACTACCCTGTTAGCATTCGTTGCTGTAGCCCTTGGTCGCAGAATTGAACAGTAGAACTAACAGGTTTCGCAACCCCGATTGGGTACAGAAACATATGTTTGTTTGAATCCAAAATGGGAAAGCATCAAACATGATTGTGGTTGATTGGTTATTGTGTCAAGAACTCTAGTATACGCTATTGGGGGTAATGCCCTTTCTTCTCCATCCGGTGATGATGAAGAAAAAACAGCATTGGTATTAGCGAAAGTCATGAGCGATGTGGTTGATTTACTAGAGGCAGGATGGAGAGTAATTCTAACTCACGGTAATGGTCCCCAGGTTGGGCACTTAATGTCGCTTGATTCCTCTCAAGCAATGGAAGAATGGGTTGCAGCAACTCAAGGTATGATTGGATATTCTCTTTCAATAAATCTTGAATCGATTCTCAGAAGAAGAAATCGGCCTGAAGCAACCTCTGTGATTCTAACAAGAGTCGAAGTAAATCCTGATGACCATGGATTCAAATTTCCAACTAAACCCGTAGGACCTATTCTAAGCAACGAACAAGTGATGTCTGAAGACTGGGACATAGCTGAAACAGTAAATGGTCCACGCAGGGTAGTGGCATCACCAGCGCCATTGAGGATTCTGGACATCGATGTAATTAGGTCATTGATTAATCAAAATGCGATAGTAATTTGCTGTGGGGGCGGGGGAATTCCTGTGATCAAAAAAGAGAATCACTATACTGGTGTTCCAGCAGTAATCGATAAGGATAGAGTAAGTTCACAATTAGCGATTGAAATGAATGTTGATGCTCTAATTATTTCTACAGCAATAGACGCAATTCGAACTGGCTTTGGAACAGAATCAGAAGAGATACACTCAGAAATATCTGTAAAACAAGCGAAAATATATTTGGATAAAGGTGAATTTCCAGCAGGATCAATGGGTCCAAAAGTGGCTTCAATGATTGATTTTATAGAAAACAGAACCGATGGAAAATCCGTACTTTGTCAACCAGGTGAAGCAGTCAAGGCATTGAGGGGAGACTGTGGGACAACTATCTCAAAATAGATTGTAAGATTATTGAAATTACTAGTAAATTCGGATTAAATTAAATACGAAATGCTGGAGGACGGTGTGGGCCTGTAGCTTAGTCAGGTAGAGCGATGGACTCTTAATCCATCGGCCGCGGGTTCGAACCCCGTCAGGCCCGCCAAAATTACTGATTTACAACCTTCCGTTGGAATTAACAAATGTCTGAATACCATCTCCACCTGCTAATACAACAGCATCACACATATTGTTGAATAATCCTACTTGGACAACTCCTGCAATTTGTAAGATATCAGATTCTGTCGTGATTGGATTACTAATTTTGGGCCCAGTATGAGCATCTGCAATCATATTTCCATTATCTGTAATTACTGGGCCATCTCCCGCCATTCTAATGTTAACTCTGCAGTCTAGTAAACGACTCAGGGCTCTTACAGTTGCTTCATGCGAAAAAGGAGTAACTTCAATTGGAAGGGGAAATGCTCCAAGAGTTTCAACTCTTTTTCTATCATCAGCAACTACTACCATAGCAGCGCTTTCCTGAGCGACTATTTTTTCTCTCAATAAAGCAGCACCTCCGCCTTTGATAAGTTGGAAATTTTGATCATATTCATCCGCTCCATCTATGACTATATCCAAACC
>TARA_B100001113_G_scaffold352425_1_pt1 | contig 10066 bp, 15 predicted proteins | sample TARA_B100001113 | Tara Oceans TARA_B100001113 (sample SAMEA2622402) | marine metagenome | biome: marine biome (ENVO:00000447); feature: deep chlorophyll maximum layer (ENVO:xxxxxxxx); material: "saline water (ENVO:00002010), including plankton (ENVO:xxxxxxxx)" | depth 50 m | reverse complement strand
CTTAACATACCATTCACCAATTCAAACATTGTTCCATCACCACCTATTGCACAAAGCCCATCGTAACCATCAAAATTAACAGTATTGGCGTATTCTTCTGCGTGACCAACATGTTGAGTTTCTAGGATATTAAGATCAGTTTTATTTTTCTCAAATATTGGTAAAACCTTTTCTAGTATATGCAGACCCTTCTTTTTCCCTCCTTCAGGATTAACAATTAAATGAAATCTTTTCATTAATTCGGTGTTCTGTGTTTCATATATTTTCCATCACCCCATTCAATTACTTCAATTTTCACTTTGGTAGTTCCTTGATTAACAAAATCTAATTTTTGTGCTGCACCGTATGAGCAATCTAGGATTCTTCCTTTTATATAAGGGCCTCTATCGTTAATTCGCAAAATTAATGATTTTTGATTTGTAAGATTTGTGACTCTGCAAATAGTATTAAGTGGGAGAGTTTTATGTGCTGCGGTCAGTCCATACATATCATAAACTTCACCATTTGCTGTTAATTTTCCATGAAAATCTTCTGCATAGTAGGAGCTTACTCCTTTCAAAACTTTTCTATGTTTTTTATTCGATTTACTAGACCCTCTAGTTTTATTTGCCTTTTTCTTGACATTACTTTTAGTATTAAAATTTTCTGATTTATAACGAGGAGATGAGGAACAATTGAAAAAAATCCCAATTATTAAGAGAGCAATTAAAATGTATTTAGTATGTTTAAATTCCATTTTGCCTCAAAGCTTCATAGAGAACTATACCTACACTGGTAGCTAAGTTTATACTTCTTATTTTTGGATTTGCCATTGGAATCGTACAAGTTTTTTCCCAATGTAATTTTAAGTAGTCTTCATCAATACCGCTTGTTTCACTACCAAAGACCAAATAGTCCCCTTTAACAAATTCCCTATCAGTATAAGAATACGGGGATTTGGTAGTTAACAAATGAAAATTATTTGATAATTCCATTTTAGACAAATATTCTTCGGTACTAGGAAAATATTCCCAATTAATATGATCCCAATAATCAAGACCAGCTCGCTTCAATGTTTTATCAGAAAGCTCAAAACCTAACTTTCCTACAACATGGAGTTTTGCATTCACCGCTCCACAAAGTCGACCAGTTGAACCGGTATTTGGTGGAATTTGTGGCTCAATTAGTACGATCGTAAACATATCTAAACCTTTTCATTTAAAATAGGAATACAATATGGATCCAAAACAAGATTAGTAGCCATACCAAAAAGCGATGCACCTGCATTTTTTAATGTATTTATATGTTCTATGTTAGATATGCCACCAGTTGCCATAATAGGTGAATTAAATTTTGAAAAAATTTCAACCATTGACAATGTACGATAAAAAATACTTGGACCCGATACGCCTCCACCTTGCATTGAAAATGTTTTTTTATTAAAACCTAGTTCTTCTCTTGATTTATAATGAGTATTACCGGCATTAATAATTATGGAATCATATTCTGAGCATAATTGACCAATATCTGCGAGAATATTATCATCCACATCTGGAGATATTTTTACAGAAATTGGTTTTGATATAAACATTCTTATTTGTTTTAATAACGAATCAAGTTGTTCTGGGTTTTCACATATAACTTGACCAGTTTCAGTATTTGGACAACTAATATTCAATTCAAAAAAATATGATTTAAACTTATTATCTAAAGAGGTATTGATAGTTTTTATATTATTTAAATATTCATTCTCAGATTCGCCACCTATACTTATACCAATAGGTCTATTAAAGGACCACAACTCACTATTATTAAGATTGTAAATAAACTCATCTAAACCCGGACCAGGTAATCCGAGAGAATTAAACAATCCTTTTTTATTATTTATTATTATATCCTGCAATCTAGGTTCTGAATTACCAAATCGTTTTTTATTCATTATGGTCTTGAATATAATTCCACCAATTCCCATTCTAAGCCACATTTCTAAAATTTTTTTATCTGATTTAAAGGATGAACCTATGATAGGAGATGGAAATTCTAAATCAAAAATATGTACATTTGAATTTTTAGGTAAAGGGAAATCAAAAATAATTTTTTTAAAAAAATAAAATGAACCTAACATTCTATCTCCAAAACGTACCGCTGGTTCTAAATTACTTGGTAAGAAAAATAATTTTTGAAAAAAATAAAGTATGTTAGTGATTACGTACCGAGTAAAACGATATAAATAAGAAAAAATCTTGGCCCTCAATTTTCCACCGTGATATTTTTTTCTGATGTATCTGGCTGAATAATTTCAATGACATCGTTTAATACATTTATTCTATTTTTTGCTTTTTTAGCATGTTCGGAATTGGGATGATAAATATTAACCCAGCTATAATATTTTATAGCACTGTCTAAAATCGCTTCTTGATCATAAAAATATCCTACTGAAAATGCTGCTGAAGCAGCATGTATACCTACACTATCTGCATTAATTGCATTTTTATATAACTGAATTGCATTTTTACGATTAATATTTGCTTGAGACTCTGCTTCAAACATGAGAGTTTTTTGTATACTTGGTCTCATTTTTATACTATCATTTAAATAATAAGAATACTCAGAAAAGGGATGAAAATTCATAAGATTTTCTTTGGCTTTCATAGTAGATATTGTGTCGCCTTTAACATCATAAACATAAATAAGAGCAAATCTTGCTTTCGCAACAAATTCTGATGATGGATGATTATTTATTATTTTATTTAAATAATCTATTGATTCATCGTACCGATTAAAACTAAATGCCTCTAAATCTGCAATTTGATAATATAGCTCGGGAATACCTCTAGATGGAGGATTTTCTAAAGATGCTGACATTTCTATGCTATCAACAATAGTTTCTTTTTTATTTATAGCATCAATTATATTTTCATGTAACAAGATATCTTCTAATGCTTTTTTATAAACCATAATTGCATTACCCTGACCTTTAGACAAAGGTGAAAATAGTGACCTACTATACTCTTTAGAAACCATATCAAAATATTCTTTTGCCTTATCTAGGTTCCACTTTTCAGAAGTATATATTTGTCCAAGCTGATAATATGCTTCTGCAGAAACAGCAGTTCGTTGATAATCATTCACAATTGATTCTAATCTTGTTTCAATTTCTGAATTTTCTCCCTGTGCCCTGTATAATTGCACTAATTCCAATTCTAGTTCCCCAGAAATTCGATTAAACTTATCGTTCGTCAATAGGCTCTTTATTTTTTTCTCAGCCTTATCGTATTTCTTTTGAATTCTTAATATTTTAAGAATCTGTAAATGGGAATGCTCAATTTTTTCTTTTGATAAGGAATTGGTTGTTACCATATCATAACTATTCATCGATAAGTCGTAATCGCCACTGTCAAAAGCTTTTTGAGCGATCTTATCATATATTAATGCTTTCTCCCCACTTACCTTAGTCAATTCTCCTGCTCTTTTTAAATGAAATAGAGTGACATCATATTCATTATTTTCTTCATATAGATTTGCAAGAGAACGATGGCACATAGCTATTATATCTTCCGAATTGGATTCCTTGAGTAATCTATTTAATTCATTTAAAGCTGACTGAACGCTACCTTTTTTTGCTTTACATAACGCTTGCCAGTACGACGCTTCATCTATTTGATTATCTACTCCATTCATTTTAACTTCATTTAAATCATCAATGGCTAGATCATATTCACTCCTATAGTATCTGGCTTTGCCCATTAATAGTCTTGCATCAATAATATATTTCGAATCAGGATAATCACTTAAAATAGTTTCACATTTTTTGACAGTTTTACCATATTTGTCCATAGCAGATACTGATATAGATTTTCCATCTTTGGTTAGCCTAATTTTTTCAGCCTCCTTGAAATATTGTTGCGCATTATAAAATGTGTTAAAATAGGCGCAACCTGATATGCTCAGTATTATAAATACTAATAATAGTCTCTTATGGTTGTATATATGCCACATTATGTCGGAAATTTAATTACATGATTCAAAACGAAGTGAAACTTAATTTAAGCAAAACCTTATTGGCCTTTATAGTTTTTATTTTTATAAATATAATTTTTAGTCAAGACCTAAATAATGATGAATTAATTGATAAGTATGGTTTTATAGAAATAAAAACTGACAGCATGAATGTACCTTTTTTTATTGATGGGTATTATGTAGGGAATCATCCTTTAGATGCACCCATACCTGTTCTAACTGGTTTTCATGAAGTTAGTTATATACCTCCAGAAATTCAGGATGAAAAAATTCGTGATAATTTATCTGAAGGAATAAAACGCGTTTACGTAGCACAAAACGACACTTTAGAAGTATTTCTTTATTATGACCATTACCTTTCCCAGATCGAAACCCTTGAACAAGAAATTAAAGTTCAAAGCCTTGCTGGATTTTCATTATTTGGCATTTTAATATTTGTTTTACTATCAGTACTATAAATCTTTTATGTACGTTATATTTTTCGATGTAATTTAATATCATGAATGAAAACTTTTCTTATGAAGAAGGTTTAAAATATAAACCTGATTATGAATGGCCCGAGAATAATGAAAAAAGAAATTGCCCAAGATGTGGTGATGATTTAGAAATTATTGAAAAAAGACCTACATATTACGGAAAACCATGGTGGTGTGCACCATGTCAATGGCAATTCTCGGTTGATGATCTAGATAAAGCGGAATTAGACTCTAAAGAGGAAGAATAATATCAGGCCTTTGATAACTCTGGTATTTCTTTCTCAATATCATCTATAATCCACCTGGCTACTGCAATATCATCCAGGTATCCATAATCAGGTATAACATCTGGAATGTCATCATTTTCATCAATGAAATACGACATTGCAAAAAGAATTTTCTTAACAATTCTATCTGGAAGTTTACTATATAATTGCAATATCTTGATTAATTTAGACATATCATCAATGAGGCTAACTTCCAAATTATTTAATTTATTTCTATCCAAAATTTTTTGAATTTTTATGCCAAGTATTGATATAATTGAATCTCTTTTAGATATATCTATATTTTTTATCAATAGCCTATAATGTTCCTTATCTTTTTCATTAATCTTAAATAATTTAGGGTCTTGCATTAGTAAAAATTCTACTAGATAAAACGATAAAGCAATGTCTATTGAAAAAGAAATAAAAAAAAGGCTTCAGGAAAACATAGATCTTGAATTTTTTGAATTAAATGACTTTACTGGTAGACACTTAAATCATAATCTCAATGAAGGTGGTTTTCACCTTAAATTAAAAATTGTCTCCAAAGCATTTGAAGGTAAAACCTTGATTGATAGACATAGACTGGTATATAAATTAATGGGAGAACTAATGAAACACGAAATACACGCATTAAGTATGGAGACATTAACGTTAGATGAATGGGATAATATATAAATATGAAATGGTTTTCAAAAAAAAACAAACAAGACCAGTTTACTGATCCTAAAGATATGTCTCCACTTGAAGCTGTAACACATCTCTGTGCCTCAATTCAAATTGTTGACGGTCAATCTGATAATGAGGAACGTCTAGTTTGGATAAATACAATTAGTAACCTATTTCCAGAGTTTATTGACGAAAGGGCAGAAAAATTCATGAAACAAGCTCTAATAGTTTTAGGTAGAAAAAACCAAGATCAAAAGTTAGAATACACTAAGGATATTTTAAACCGAATTAAGGTTCTTCTTGATAGAGAAAAAATAGAACTACTTTGTCTGAAAATAGCTGAATTAATAGAAGCTGATGGTATGGTAATGACCTCTGAAATTGCAATTGCAGATATAATAAAAAACGAACTAGGAATAAATATTATAATCAGTGACGATCTATAAATTTTTAAACTAAAATATTGAACTAATAAAGTTATTTATTAGTTTTTAATTTTTGATAATTAATCTCATTACCATCTACCCATATACCTCTCATTAGATACTGAGTAACTCTACTCATAAAACCATCATATCCAGCAATATAACTAGTCCTGATGGTTGTAATGCCATTACTATTATCAGAAACATCCTCGGTAATTATTATTTTCTTTTTCTTAATTTCTATAAATTTTTTTACAAAATTCCCAGATGATGAAAAAGACCAGCCAACTAACCTTTTTAAATTTGGGTTCCACATAATAATAGTTTCGGTTTGATATTCGTTACCATTTATAGAGCGTAACATTCTAACTGCAGATCCATTCAATGCCCATTCCCATGTACATTTTTCAGATTGTGCTTTTTTTATTTTAGAATTCTCTATTTTACCTAAATACGTATTTCCTACAAAAATTTTAAACGGCAACAACCTTTCTGATATAGTAAATGAATCAACTTTATGTTCTGAAAATTGTGATGCTGATAAAAGACTAAGATAGATTAAAAAATAAAACTTCATAAAAATTGATTAATATTTTTTCCTAATTCTAAAAAAGGAAGATATATAATTAAACAAATACATATTTATCCTAAAATTTGATATTTTAAAATAAATAAATAAATAGAAAATGTTATTAGAAGGGAAAAAAAGACACTGATTATTACAATTTGGATAGATTTTTTTCTTTGAATTTTTAAAGAATAATCATCCTGCTCTCTTTCATAGCTGCTGCCCATATTTTTTATACCAAAATACGCGTTTACAATACATGTTTTTGACTGAGCTTCTATAAATGGAATCATCATAGCCATTGATAAAAGAAATGTTATATAAAATACCCATTCAAATTGATAAAGGAGGTGAATAATAATGGATATTACGAAAAGTAAGAACCCCGCATACCCAAAGAACCATCTCTTTTTGATTTCACTACCGCCAATATTTGGACAAGTTTTCATTTAATTAATATTTAATATGATGAACAATGTTTTTTATAGAAAAATATAAACACTGGATCAACTAAACACAACTAACTTAGTTTGTGTTTTAGGTTAAAAGTATAGAAGTTTAGATATGTACAAATATTATTGTAAAATAATAAACAAAATTATCCCTGTGACATTATTAATTATAGGCACTATTTATAACCCAATAATATGTCAAAATAATAAAAATAAAGACTATATTAAAACTGCTTTTCAATTAACATCCTTCTTATATCTTCAATATGGATTTGAATCAGACCATCTAATTGAAGACGGGCCACCACCCAATTCACTTGATAAATATTTTAGAGGAAAATTTCGTTGGGAAGGTGATAAAATAGATCAGGCTAAATCTCTAAGTGATTTTTTACTTTATGGTGTGTTTATTAGTAGTATACCGATAACACCATTGGTATCTGAAAAACACTATTACAAAAATTTATTAACAAATATTCAGGTTTTATCATTAAATGGAATAATTACAAATACAGTTAAAATTTTGGCAAAAAGGCAACGACCTGATTCATACTATAAAACAAGAATTTATAAGAACGACCAATTCAGGTCCTTTTTTAGCGGGCATACAAGCACAGCATTCGCAATAGGAACATCATCTGCTATAATGCTATCAGATTCTTATCCAAAAAGAAAAAATATAATTTGGGCTACTACATACACCCTTGCACTTGCAACTGGATATTTTAGGATAGCAGCGGATAAACATTATTTAACAGATATCATTACTGGTGGAATTGTTGGAGTAATTGTAGGTAACCTTGTACAAAAAAGTAAAAAGAATAGTAATATGTCAATAATGCCTCTTAGAGAAGGAAATAAAAGATTAGTAAATATAGCTATTAAAATATACTAATAGTTTTTATAAAGATTTCGATTCTCATAGTCTGTAGATCTATGGGAAATATCTTTTTAAAAAATTATCTAATAAGTGCCTGCAACCAGAGGCCATGATTATCCTGAAAAGGGTTTCCCAGTGGCTGCCAACCATCTTTCATTAATTTATTAACCTCATCAATTAAGGCTAAATCGCGTGAAGTAAATAACCCATCACATTTAACAATTATATATTCTGTTTTCAAGTAATCCTCCATTTATTAATTCTTGTAATAAAATATAAGAAACAAAGCAAAAATAACAATATCATAAAAACCAATCTGGATATCTTATATATAAAATAGACATTTTTGTATGATTATTATTAAATATATATAAATTAACTTGTGGAAAAAACCAAACTTCGTAAAAACACAATAATTAAAACACCAAAAATTGATAAAAGTGTTTTCATAGCTGAAGGATCACGAATCATTGGTGATGTTATTTTAAAACCATACTCATCTATCTGGTATAACACAGTGCTTAGAGGAGATATTAATAAAATATCCATAGGTGAAAGAACAAATGTACAAGATAATTCAGTTATACATTTAGAAAATGACAGAGGAGTATTTGTAGGTGACGATGTGACTATCGGTCATAATGTTATCCTCCATGGATGTACAATTGGCGATGGAGTTCTTATAGGTATGGGAGCAATAATAATGAATGGAGCTCAAATTGGAAATGGATCAGTAATTGGTGCAGGAGCTCTAGTAAAACAAAATATGATTATTCCAAAAAACAGTTTAGTTGTTGGAATCCCAGCTAAAGTAACAAAAGATCTTTCAAACGATAGTTATCTAGAAAATATTAAATGGGCTAAAAAGTATGTAGCTCTGGCTAAAATACATAAAGATCATTTTAGCAATCCATAATTCATACTACAAAATTTTTCCATTTTTTCATATAATCTATAAATGTCTTATTTAGGTCTGCATTTTTTAAATGCTCAACCGTAAATGGACCCCGCGATGGATTATATCTTTTATCTGATAAATTTAATGCCCAGTCTGGATATGCAATTGCCGCCCTTGCTACACCAATAAAAGAAGCACCCTGCTTTATTGTATTTGTAGCATCAGATGTTGACCAAATATTTCCTGTGCTAATAATATCTGGTAAATTAGATATCGTTCTAGTAAACCACTGTGTAAGAGTTTTGGAATCCTCATTATACTCAATAGAGTTCGAATAAATATCCCAACAAGACAAATGTAAAAAGTCAATACTCTGCTCGGAAAGAACGCCAGCCAAATATAGACTGTCTTGCAACCTAATACCTATCTCTTCAATCTCAGGAGATATCCTAATACCAACAATAAAATTATCCGGTACATTTTCTTTTATTGCATGATAAATTTCAATTAAAAACTTGGATCTATTTTTAATATCACCACCCCATTCATCCCTTCTAGTATTAGTTTTTGATCCTAAAAACTGAGAAATGAGATAACCATGAGCTCCATGGATTTCAATACCATCAAATCCCGCTTTAACACATCTTACAGCAGCAGATTTAAAATTATTAATTATCTTTTTAATATCATCTTTGGATGCTCTACGAGCAAATCCATCAAAAGAGTAACTAGTTTTTATTTTGCTTGCTGATAGAGGTTGCACCCCAGTTAGATTTTGTGGGGAACGCATTCCTCCATGAAATAATTGTGCAAAAATAATACTTTTATTGGCATGAATTAATTTTGTTAATTCTCTTAATTTATGTAAATGATTATCATCAAATAATCCTAGTTCTCCCTCCCATCCTTGACCGTCCTTAGATACATGCGCAGCTGCAGTTGTAATGATTCCAAATCCACCAATAGCTCTTCTTACAAGCCATTTAATTTCATCATCAGATAATGTACCATCTTTGTTGCTCTGTTTATTAGTCATCGCTGCAAGAACAATACGATTCTTTACACAAACATTTGACCTTTTTAAAATATAAGGTTTATTGAGGTCGACTATAGACAAGTGGTCAACGTGAAAATATAATTAATTTGCTATATTAAAAGATTTAGGCACTTCAAATTTTTTCAATGTCTATACATTGTTTTGACCATCGACTTATTTTCACACGCTTATGAACAAAATAATCTATAGTACACCTAGCTTTCGCTTCAACCTTTTCTGTCTGAAATTGCCTTGAATTCGTTTCCATTATAAGTATAAATGTATCAAATGGCCTAGATGCATATTGACTTATACTAGCCATTGCGCCAAAAGCATATTCCATTTGTCCCTCGTATCTATTTCGATTTACTGCAATATTTAGATGAAGAATTTTTTT
>TARA_B100001113_G_scaffold208930_1_pt1 | contig 10066 bp, 9 predicted proteins | sample TARA_B100001113 | Tara Oceans TARA_B100001113 (sample SAMEA2622402) | marine metagenome | biome: marine biome (ENVO:00000447); feature: deep chlorophyll maximum layer (ENVO:xxxxxxxx); material: "saline water (ENVO:00002010), including plankton (ENVO:xxxxxxxx)" | depth 50 m | reverse complement strand
ATCCCTGCAGAGTATATCCGTCGAGGACGGAAGCTAGAGGAACACATAGATGAACTCGCTCACCAAGCATTCGAAGGACAATTCGATGAAGATGAAAACTATGTATTGTTAACTTTTGACCACGAGACCCTCGGGCGCGGCAAGATCATCCATGGAGACGGTGCAATCTATCAAAGGGTGAGGTTCAGGGCTCTTCTATTCACGATGGAGACAAACGAGATAGTAGACGGAGCAGTCTCTGAGATATCTGAATACGGGGCATTCGTCAGGATAGGGCCCATAGAGGCACTTCTCCACAAATCGCAAATTCTGGACGAGCCGATTAATGTAAATCCGGCCGAAAGAAGAATAGAGGGGGCTAAATCTGGCAAACTCATAGAAGTCGGAACTAATGTGAGATCCAGAATAGTGTCGAAGGCCATCAATCAGAACGATCCCCGATCGAGCAAAATAGGGCTCAACTGCAAGATGGCTGGACTGGGTGCACATCAATGGATCGAGGGGGATGAGTGAGCATGCCAAAACAACCATTCGCCTGCGGTGAGTGCAATCGCATTCTACCAGATCCTGAGAAGAAGAATGATCCAGTCCAGTGCATGTCATGTCCCAACGCTCCGGTTACCACCGATTGGCAAGGATATGTCATCATACTAGACCCATCTCGATCTGAAGTCGCCCGACGACTCAACGTTACTAGTTCAGGAGCCTACGCCCTGAAAGTCAATATTCGCTGAGGTAATTGTATGGAAATCATTGACAGAAAAGACAATCCTCTGCTTAATCGGGTAGAGATGAGATTTGTATGGAATCATGAAGGGAAAGCCACTCCGACCAGAAAAGAGATGGTAGAAGCTGCTGCAAAATCTGAGCCAAATGCGAAAAGAGAACTCACATACATCAAGGATGTCAGAACTGTATTTGGAAAAGGCCGTACAGAGGGCATTGCTCTAATCTACTCGAGTGCCGAGTCTGCTTCGATGGAGCCTGACTACGTCAGTGCGAGGCACAAAGATCTGTTCGTAGAATCGCCATCTGATTCCGGGGAATCAACGGAGTAGATATTATGTCAGACGGAAAACCAAATCCAAACTCGAGGCATAGTAAGTACTCTATCGAGGGAGATAAATTAGTCAGGAAAGCGCCCTTTTGTCCACAACCCTCGTGCGGCGAGGGAATATTTCTTGCACGTCACGCTAACAGGTGGTCGTGCGGAAAGTGTGGCTATACCACCTCAGATTCAGAGGAGTAGCCATTCCACTTTTCGATAAAGCCGTCGTTGCAAATGCATCTATCGGTTCCTAACATGCCAATGCCTATTTCAGGCCTCATTCGGATGACTACACGACCATTCTTGAATGAGCCATCGTGACGCCAGCCAGTCCATTTCCAACCTTCATTATCAGCGTAGGCGCCAAGCACGGGGCCGGGAATTTTTCTTACGTATTCGATAATCTCTAGATCGTTATCCATAAGGACGAATTCTTTCCCACGTGTCATTATCATTGTACCCAGTCCAATCGAGTACTCAGCTCGATTAACCGGATTCCGGAGATCAAGGAAACCCCTGCCTAACTCAACGCCATCTTGAACGGACAACAAAACCCATTCTCCACCTTCTGATATGATCAATATTCCTGAATCAGTAACCAATATGGATGCTATACGATCCCGAATTTCGGGTCCGGAGGATAGTGTCCATATCGGATATTGAACTCTCCAAGTCTCATTCACACTCGCCACTTTTTCGTGAATTTCGATATCCATTGAGTATATTCCCAAGCCACTCAAAGCGAATATGAACCTACTTCCTGACCCGCCAACTGACTCAACCGTCCCTTCGAGCTTCCTCCACCAGGTGGCACCTTCAGGTTCCTCGTTTGCATCACTTTCGAGACCAATTTCACCAATCCTTCCAAAATGAATCAGGGTTTCTGTTGAGATTAACCCCATGTATGAGGAAATACTCTCTCCGCCGTACAAATTCCATGCCGCAACAAGGTGACCATCAAGGAGAACAGATGACGATATTGGATTCGACATTGGCCGGAGAACATCTGTGACCTGCCCGTTTTTGTTCAACCCAATCAGCCCGCCCTCAGTTCCAACCACGATTGCAGCATCATGATGGTTGTGAACTCGCAGGGGCGTGACTGGCAGCATGGTCACTCGTCGAGGCGGTGACAGTTCAACCTGCGCTCAATAACTAATACCCGAAATAGTGTGGCTGTAGTAATGACGACACTAATTTTGGCGTCTAAGGCAGATTCTGCTTCTTTGACACTCCGTCTGGCTCTGATTGCAGCGCATACATGGGAATCGACATCCTCCCCACTGGGGGAATTACTGGTTAATACTGAAATGGATGCTCACATGCTACTAGTAGATGGGTTACATGTCAAAAGCGATAATATCGGCAAAATGCACATGGATTCGGTTGACAAAAATATCGAGGATATCATAGTTCTCTCTAAGCACGTTTCAAGTTCGGAAGTCCCTGCAATGACAGTTCACCCGATAGGCGTTCTGACCGGCCAAGAAATCGGGGAAGGCGGAAGATCCGGAGGAGTGTATGGGACACTAGTCCCCCCTAACCCCCGAATGGCTCCGTTTCTCAGAGCAATTGTCAAAAGGGGACTTCTTGACCAAAGATTGTCTAATTTTGATTTGACTTTGGAGGCAACACATCACGGACCGGTGATGTCTCTTCCTACCATGTATGTTGAAATTGGATCATCTGTGAAGGAATGGACTGATCCGAAGTTAGCCGGCATATGGGCTGAAATAATCATCGAAAACCTCTCTGGTAAATCACCCGACCCGAATAAACGTTGGATGGTGTGCATTGGAGGGGGCCATTATGCACCTCGACACAGAGATATACTGACCAGATCAAACGAGCTTGTAGGGCACATACTTCCATCCTATGCGCTGCCCGATGTTGATGAAGAACCAGCGCTCAAAAATTTTGAGAAGGTTCTCAAAGCTGCGATTCTGTCTATGAGGGAGGCCCGGCCAAAGGCAGAAGTGATAGCTCACCTGGATCGAAAATCAATGAGCGCTAATCTTAGAAATTATGTCATCAACAAACTCGGCACTTTCGATGTAGACGTAGTACGTGGAAAACGACTCTTGACAATGGAGTAATCGTCAAGTGCCTAATCCAACGAGGCGGAGCATGAACTTGTTCGGCCGAGTCATCATGGCGTTCATGCCGATTACCCCCAAGGCGTTCATTCGATTCATCTCAAGACGTTATGTTGCTGGGTCGGAGCTTGAAGATGCCCTGCGAGTCATGCGTGACATGTCGTCTGAGAATACCTCGTTCACTGTTGACGTCCTCGGAGAGGATATTTCCACATTAGAGGGGACTAAGCCGTTCATCGAAGAATACAATCGACTTATAGAGGCAATAAGTCATTCTGATTTAGATGCCCACATCTCCCTTAAACCGACAGCCTTCGGCTTAACGATAGATTATGATTATGCCTTGAAGACTCTATCCGGCATAGCTCGTAAGGCGCATGAATCCAACATATATGTACGACTGGATATGGAAGACAGCACTCACACCGAATCAACCCTAAAGATCATGGAGGACCTGTATTCTGAAGGACATCTCAACATAGGAGTAGTCCTTCAAGGCAGACTATTCAGAACCAAAGATGACCTAAAGCGCATTGCTGAGAAGATGGGACAACACGCCGATGTCAGAATCTGTAAAGGCATATATCTCGAATCCTCGGAGATTGCATACACCAGTTATTCGGACATAGTTTCTGCCACATCAGAGGCTGTTGAGACAGCATTGGACCTTGGAATGTATGTCGGCATAGCATCCCATGACCACCCGGTAATCAACGGAGCCTTACTAAATCTCCAATCAAGGGGAATATTGCCCGAAAAACCAGATCCGAGAAAACCAGCACCATTAGTCAAGCCGGGGAAAGGGGAGGGGTACGAATTTCAGTTCTTGCTCGGAGTTAGAGGTGATGTGAGAAGACGCCTGGCTTCCGATGGCCATCTAACTCGTGTTTACCTGCCTTATGGAAAGCAGTGGTATGAATACAGTATGAGAAGACTCAGGGAGAACCCGGGGATTGCTTGGCACGTGGCCAAATCCGTGATCATGCCATGGACAAACAGAAGATGAAATCAATCTGCATGCAAATATATTCTCCTAATATCAGCCGCTGCTCTGCGGCCTCTTAATGTGCGACCCTTACCAGTGTGTATAGCGCGAATCACCCACGTCGAACCCTCGACTTCAATTTGGGTCTCACATGAGAATATCGTATCTGGACTGCATTCTATCGTCGATGACCGGCTCACCTCCCCATCAGTCATGGTCAAGGGGATAATCACTCTGTCAACTCTGATGGCCCATCCTCTTCGAATGCTCCCTGCATTCATCTTCCTCTTACTCCGGGCATCCTGTCCCTCAAGACGAGTTATCGTCCACTCAAAACCATCGTGTTCGAAAGTATCGCCCACGCTTATCTCTTCATCATCATCTGAATCTATGCTTTGGAAAGAAGAAGATCTGCCATCTGAGAGCGTCATTCCAATTTTGACTAATTTGCTGGGACGTAATATTACCGTGTGGACGTGATTGCATTCAGAGCATTTGACTAGAAGATCGACGCCGTCTCCAACCTTCTTCTCTTTTAGTGTGATGTGATCGATTTCTAGAGAGCAAGATGGGCATAATAAATCGACATGCCCTTTTGTTACAGAAGTCATCATTTCGGACGCGTGAGCCCGCCACTCTTCAATACGTTGGAAGATAACCATGTTTGATATCTGTTGTCTACAGCCGATAATCGTGACTCTTGCCGGCGGCAACCTTCCAATGAGGGGTGAAGAAGAAATTCTCCATGCTCTGATTGAGGAGAACCAAGACTTCAGCACGGATGAGCCAGAGATTGCCGCTAATATCGGTCAACAGATGCTGCACATGGATTTACCCCTTCTTTCTAGGGACGCCCGGTCGAGAATTCGAGATATTGCTGCAAGGGTCACTCCCGAGAATGTGGTTCTTGTCGGTGGCGGCATAGGGCATCTCGCCGCGTGGCTTTTGGATGCATGGGCTACAGCAGATTCCAAGCGCCCATCCTCATTAAGAATAATAGAAGAGGGCGGAAAGTTCGGCGTGATACTGGACCGACTCATTCGCAGATATTCTGCTGAATCATGGACTTCTGTTCTGTCACGCCCATGGAATGAGGTGGTTGCTGAGACAACTGCATGGAATGCAGCATCTGCAACACCAGAAAACAGCGTCATTTCACCAATACCTCTGCCATCCCCTACTGGCATGGTAATAATCGATGTACCTGAAGTGCAGAGACCAGCCTGCCTCAAACTTGCTTTTGAAATAGTGAAAACAGACGGGATCATCATGGTCATTGAACCAGAAGTCCCGACAGGAGACGTAGGAGACTTCGATCCAGGGAATCCGCTTACTGAGGCTCAGAAACGTGTACAAGCTTTCAATTCCTGGATCTCTGCAATAAGAGAATCCCAGGTACGTGGATTCAAGTCTGCCTTTGTCGAACTTTCAGGTGCGACATTGGTTGTACTCATCGGCTCATGAAAACGCGAGGTAGTTTCGAACTCCCCGCTTAAACTATCATCACTTGATATCCCCCCAATTAGACCAAGCGTATTCACGATCCCGTAACCAAATCGATCATCATGCCCCGTAACTCCTTCTTTCTGAGTTGATGTCTCCGATATCCGATTCTTGATGTCCTCAATGGCATCCCTGTCTCCTGTGCGAGCAAGATCTGGCTCATTTTGCAGTACCAATGCAAGGATGCCTGATACCCATGCAGTTGCAGCGGAAGTACCGCTTGAGTAACCATACCAACTACCACTATTAGTGAGTAAAACAGGTACTTCAGAGGCAGGAGCTATCAGTTCTGGCTTCTTGTCAGGATCTTGTCTTGGAAGGATCGGATTTGGCCAGAGCCGACCGTTGTTATCCCCCTCTGAACTGCCTGACCACACGTCTCCATTCCGGTTGACTCCTCCAACACAGATCACATCTTCAACAGATCCCGGGGAAGCAACGTCCCCGTCATCATTCGTACCATCGTTGCCTGCTGCTGCGACCACGAAGATACCCTCATCGAGAGCATCTTCCACGGAGTTTTCTAGAACATCGAGAGTGAGTCCTGAGAGCCCGGGCCCCTGATCCCCTCCGAGGCTTAACGAGATTATGTCGGCACCCTGAGCAGAACACCAATCTACCGCTTCTGCAATACCCTCGTCTGTACCTGAACCAGACCCATCAATCCCCTTGGCAACGAGGTAGCTTGAACCCTTGGCAATGCCGCCCACTCCTCCCTTAGATGCAATAATCCCGGCCATAGCAGTCCCATGTCCTTGATCATCGTAGGGGTCTATTTTCCCGTTTACTGCATCATACCACCCATTTATGCTGACTCCATCCATGCCTGGGTGTGAGAGATCTATTCCCGAATCAACTATGCATATCGTGACTCCTGAACCATCGAGATCCTCACTCACTTTGTCAATGCCAGTCATCTCCTCATAGTCATCTTGCCATGCTAGGAGCGTTGAAGGCGGCCCTCCGAATATTGCATTATCTTCACTGAGGAGCCACATCGCTAGGATCGCTATGGAGAGCCCAGTAACGAGGGTTGATACAGCGGTAATGAGGTATGGTAGCGCCGAAGATTTAGGTAAGATACTGTCTAGGGTGCCCTCGTCATTTCTATCCAGAAAATCAGCTACTAAGTCGATTTCTTGATCCACAATTCACACTCCTCATGAGCAAATCCTGAAGGTTACCATAGTTCTCCTTCTGTGGAAAAATGATCTTCAACGTTTGACGTAGCGCCGCAAGAACCGCATGCTAGCGACCCGGTAAATCCGCTACCGCAATGTTCGCACTTTTCCCCCACGATTCCCCGGCCTTCACAATTTTCAGTCCTACAAGAAACAACGATCAAACCGTCGCCCTCTCTTGAAGCAGAACTTGTCACGCCGCAGTCTGGGCAGGTTCCGATTTCCACCTCTATCTTTTCCGATCCTATCCCTTCAGAGACCATTCTCGCAAGTTTGGATTGTATGCTTCCACCGGAACTCCCCATCATGAATTGAGGATACCAAGAAACGTGTATGAGTAATGCAAACGAAGCAAGTCCGGATATTATGTGAAGAATCACGAATCCTCCAGTATCGCCCACAATAGGCGGCGGACGGGCCACTGCATGAGATCCTGACCAGGCACTGACATTGAGAAATAACAGCCACAGAAATAGGGAAATATTCCAAAGCAAAAGGCTGTGATCTTCATGAGCACTGCGCATTCGCCGTGGATCCGGATGTATATGGGATACCTCCACATGAAAATCCCGCGTCTCCATTACTGATCTTCTCACAACGCCCAGACTGATGAATAGTATGATTCCGTTTCCTATCAGAACTCCTACCCATGCCCCTAGTTCTGAGCCCGCTGGGAAGTAAGGATCAGAAGCATGGCTTGCCATGTGCCCATATTCGACAGCGAGTATTCCGAATATGAGGTACACTAGATTCTCCCGCATTAGCGGAAATATAACCATCAGGAGTAGATATGCTGCTACGGATATGAATAGTGATAGGAATGAAAGGACCAACGCTCCCCCTGAGACATGCAGAAATCCACTCTCAGGGCCAAATAATCCTCCCCTGTTGTAGTCTCCCCCGCTCGACAACTCCCCACTCCCGAGATCCCACGATCCAAGAACAAGGGCTCCGAATGCGAGAACAAGCGGAGCTGCGTGAGTGTAGGTCAAGCTACTTTTTGCAGCTATCAAATTGAATTTCAGTTGTCTCAATACCTCGTCTATGGATGATAGCGCTCCAAACCTAGTTCCAAGTTTCGTAAATGCATCTATGTCGGACAAGCGCGTACCGGGTCCAGAAGCCAAATTATGTTCTACGGAATCAACGTCCACGTGAATGGGCTACGACACAACCATTTGGAAATTCTGTATGCTGGTGAGGGGTTAGATGCCGTTTTGGCGCCGAGACGGAGATTTGAACTCCGGAGGGAAAATCCCACATGATTTCCAGTCATGCGCAATACCAGGCTATGCGACCTCGGCTTATGGGGCAACCTGAACACCGATGGTGTTTGAGGGTGTTGATTGTTCAAATTGATTTACGCAGCGATTAAATCAAGACTCTTTGTCCCCGCACCGCCGCCACTGTGGCTTAGGGGTATAGCGTCGCCTTGGTAAGGCGAAGGTCGGGGGTTCAATTCCCCCCAGTGGCTCCAAGGGTAAACCACATTCCTTCGCACATTTGATAGTCTCGTTATGTATCAGAAGGACATGTCTCGTACGAATGCCCGCCGAGCAATCCTTCTGACCGCATTGATGCTGTTTGTGCCGATAGCCCAAGCCGACCTTTCAGAGTGGCGTGGTCCGGATGCCGTCAGGCCCTCTGATGGTGGGTCAGATTTCACTGCACTGCGCATCCCAACGAACGCGACTGTGTTGGACAGCTGGATGGAGATATCGAACGAGGAGGTCGCACAGTCTTCCGAGAACCTTCTCTCATGGTACCAAGACTCCCCTCACAATAACGGCGCCTTTCTCAGCGGAATAACGGTCAATTCAGATGGCCAGATGCTACTCGAAGATGATTTCACGGTATCTCAGATAGAAGACTTCGATGGGGGTAATTACACTATTGAAATGCCAAATGGATACTACCACTCCCCCGGGATTTTAGCGGTATATTCCATCCAATACATTTCATCTAGTCCCTCATGCAATAATCAAGATTCAGCAAAGCTGTCCCATGGCCATGACATCGATGGCGATGGAAATCTCGACTCCGATGAAATCGAATCATCAGATGAGTATTGCCCTTCCACAGGGCTGCCAGACAGCATCACTTCGCTGAACATCAGTAATCCCGGTTCTGGCTACGGCAATGGGAATTTGAGTGCAACAGGCGGCGGTGGCTCAGGATTTACTGGAACATATCTCTCTGGCAGAGGTATTGGTTCAGCGACACTGATCTCAGGAGGCAGTGGATATCAAAGTGGCACTGTATTCAATGTTGAATGTGGGCGAGATTGCCCTGGCACGGGTGCCAATTTGACTGTTACATCGGTTGATAGCTCCGGTGCTATAACTGGCATTTCCTTGACTTCACATGGCTTCAACTACACAACAGAACACACACTCTCATTGGCTAATACCGGTGCAACCGGAAGGCAGGTAGACATTGCTCTAACACTGAATTCGACAGGCCCAATAGTGATTGCCACGATAGAAACTCTTGGATCAGGGTACACATCGACCCCAACTATCGTTCCTAGCGGCACTGGAAGCGGTGCGGTGATTACACCCGGACTGGGTGGCTTCTTCAACTGGCTGATCGAAGATCGGCCTGATACAGCCGATTCAGCCACTTGCGGCGAAGGCGGACATATGATTGATATTGGGCAGGATCTGAACAACGATGGTGCCCTCAGCCCAACGGAAATACAGCAGACAACCCCTCTGTGTCACAACCCAGACATCGAATACTGGTCATCAGTATTGCCCGAAACTATGAATGGTACAGTGTACCTTGATGAGAGAACCCTTCCCCACGGGGTAGTCCCAGCATCAGCAGTTGAGGGGAAAGTCATCGCAGGAACTATGCCTGGAAACCCCGTTCCAGCGGGTGTAGACACATCCCTCTACCTCCCTCCGTTGGATGTTCCGGTTAGCGATCTGCAAGTCGGCTACACTTTATCTTTCGATCATTGGTATCACGTTGACACCACATCTGCCGGAGATGGGGATGGTGCATGGCTCGAGTATAGAATGATGAATGGCACATGGGGACCATGGTCATACATCGAACCATCAGGGGGTTACCCCAGCACACTATCTTCAGACGGCCCTTCAGTCCCGGGTCAGCCAACCGGCAACCTCCCAGTATTTGCCTCTCCTACGCATAGCGGGTGGACGTCAGAGAACATAGATCTCACAACCTTATCGGGAATTGATGAAGCCGACAAGATACAATTCAGATTCCGACTCTGGACCCACCC
>TARA_B100001113_G_C21123390_1_pt1 | contig 10107 bp, 9 predicted proteins | sample TARA_B100001113 | Tara Oceans TARA_B100001113 (sample SAMEA2622402) | marine metagenome | biome: marine biome (ENVO:00000447); feature: deep chlorophyll maximum layer (ENVO:xxxxxxxx); material: "saline water (ENVO:00002010), including plankton (ENVO:xxxxxxxx)" | depth 50 m | reverse complement strand
GTCGAATTAGTACCCACTGGACCTCTAGTAAAAATAAGGAAAAAGAAGCCGGAAAGCAAAACTTCGGTTTACATACCAGAAGAAGCGAAATCAAAATTCACATTGATAGAGCACATTTTCAGACTAATCCAAGATAATCAGTACCAAGATGATATGCCATTACCTAAATCAATTGAGAAATTATGTATGTCACTAGAACACATTAAGCTCAGAGTGAGTTACACTAACGCAGTTTTAATTTATTTAGAAGACCAAGAACAATACGATATCTTAGTCGACAGGATCAAGATCTACCTAGAAGATCGTGATGGTTGGAGAACTGATGAAATAGTTACTTCACACCATGTTAAAGACTTACTTGTTTTCCTGATGATAAGAGGAAGCGCTGCTCAGCGAGTAGGAATAAAACAAATGGATGAGTATTTTACTCAACTTTTAGAGTTAAACGAAAATGACAAAAATTTAGTTCAAAGTATTGAATTTAATAGAGATAATTTACTAATAGATGGTCAAGAAAGAACTGAGAAACTAAGGAAGCACAGCGAGAAAGCAAACTCTAATTTTTTATCAGGCATTGTTGATTATGTATTGGGTTCCTCACTACCGGTTGAATCTCAAGAAAGGTATGAGCGTTTATTGAAATCTATCACGGTTTTCCAAAGTATTGACTCTGCTAGATTAGCTTCCAGTGCTTCTGTTCTAATTGGAGGTAGCATCGATTATAAGGACCCGTATGGGAATCCTCTTAGAAGTCCACCAGATGAACAAGATAACTTTCCACAAAGACTGGTGCTGATATTAAACAACTTAATCAATTACAGCAATGGAGTAGCCAAGCTTGTTTTGTTTGCCATAGAGGACTATCTAATATCTAGAATTAGTAAACATAGGCAGAGATGTGATAGCTGTGACTATCCCCATATTTGGGTCTATAAAACCGAATTGCAAATCTCAGTTGATGAGTTATCAGAAATCAGAGTTTGTCTCAAAAATATTGAAGAAACATTCGCAATGTCAGATTCTGATCTTATAGTTAGTATCAATGAAATATTAGATGTGATTTTAGTATCAATACTTGGGGTTAAAGAATTAGAACCAAAAGAAAAATGCTATCACAAGGTCAGAGAAAACATCACTCATTCTTTAGAGAATCCAATAGAGTTTACTCTGGATAGGTATGATTTTGCTAAGATTCCTACAAAGCAAATTTACGAGAGATTTGGTTCATTAATTCTTCATCTTCAAGAACCGATGTACGACGAACAACACAAATTAGAGATTGTAGACCGACTTAAGATTTCAATAGAAGAGTTGCTTAATGATTGTACTGAACCACTTCGCTATGTTATGCTGTCTTTCGTAAACGATTGCTTAGTCGAATTTAGTATGCTTGAGAGCAGTGGCTGGTACTACCAGTTTAGATTCAAATCTTTAGAAATAATGGATAAACTGTTACATGATAGGAGCAGAAGATCGAACTCAGAGTCTGATTTAGTTATGACTATCGCAAGTCATGCAGACCACCTAGACATATACGACATCGTCTCTAAGAATCCAGACGCTAGGTTGGAACATTCAGATATACTAATTGATATGATGTTTGAATATACACATATTAACGAATTAAACCGAATATCTAATCCAGTAGGTATTGCTAGGCACTCTAGAAGAATAGCTGAACTTGTAAACGAAATAAATTCGAATGACAACTTAGAGTTAATTCGGAACGTAAGCACCGTTTGGGAGCACATAGACGAAAGGTTCACACAAATCAAGAAATTAACGCATAAAATTCCGGAAATTTGTAGCCTAATTGACAACCTTGAGATGGATATTGATGACTTGGAGGGCCTAGAATCAATAATAAATCTCGCAGACAGGGCTGGAGTTTTTGATGGCCTGAAAGCAGAAAATAAAATTGAATCAGACGAAGAATGAATGGATTTGGGAACATGAGTGGGAAGATAATTATCGGATTAGAAGCCCACGACGCTACTGGTAAATCTGAAACATCAGAGGTATTAGCTAGAATTTTTGGAGGGTCAATTTACAAGGTATCCGATGAAATGAAATCAGAGAGAAGACAAGCATGTGAGCCAATTGATATTTTCAAGAAATTCACTAGAGATTCAAGTCCAGAATCTGATGAATACAACTTAGAAATTTTTGAGAAAGCATGCAACAAGATGGACGAATCATATTCAAAGGAATCTGAGATTATCAATAAAATGCGATCCAATTTCATAGTAATGGACCGAACATGGGCTTCACATGCTGCAGAAAGATATTATCAATCTAGGATAAATGGTCATGAAAACGAGTATCTCGATGAGAAAGAAGAGAACATATTATGGCCAAAGAATGTCATAAAACCAGATATCACGTTCGAGATGAAACTTGTCCCAGACTCAAAAAGAGTAGAGAGGATGACTGAAAGGGCGGAAGAAGAAGGAGTTGAGATAAAGCCTAGAGAAGAGAAACTTAATTCTGACGAACAGTATAGATGGTTATTAGAAATAGCAAGGAAAAAACTGGGGTGTCGGAGTTTCGTATTCAGAGAAAAAAGGCCACAAGAAGTGTGTGCTTTGCGAATTTCACAATCAATACTCGGTTCTTTTGATTGCCCCCCAATGGATACAAATCTCAAGCATCTATGATTTTTATTTCATCTATTCCTTCGAAGTAACTCAGGAGTAAACCTCTCCAAGTGCCAATATCGATTTCTCGGTCGAGCTCATTGTTGAGTTTGTCAGAATTGTTTTTGATTTTGATTGTAATTATTCCTTCATCAAATTCTAAGTCAATGAAATTTTGAACCAATTTCCTCAGCTCTTTCGAGGTTTTCCGATGGATCAAGTATTCAGAACCGAAAACAAATGCGTCCAATGCCACTATGTATGAATAAACAGCCTGGTTGTGTGAACTGATTTCGAATAGTTCTTTCAATTCTTCTCCATAAATTACCCCTTCTAGGAATATAAACCACAAATAACTAGGTAATACCTCCAAATCATCACCAATTATTTCGTGAACTAATTTGTTTCTACAAAATCTGATTATGTCTAATTTCTTATGCTGTTTGGAATTCTTCTTGAGCAAATTTCTATCATTAAGTAACTCAATTACATCATTTAAGTTTGCAACACTGATCAATTTCCTCATTTTATTTCTGTCAATTATGAATTGGATGCCTTCCTCTACCAAAGCTTCTCTACAATTTACTTCTATCTGAGTTAAATTGGAAAGTAGATAGTTCTGAACTTTTTTATTGAGTGCGAAATCATGGATTGTGATAATCCCTGGCCATTTTGAATTCTCATTTTCGACAACTAACATCTTGCACTCATTATCGTTGAGTAAATTAGCAATCGTTAGGTAACTATCATTTTCATTAATTTTTATTACCTCAGATTCAACTATTGATCCATCCTGAGATTGTGAGAGTTTACTCCACTCTTGATTTTCCTTTCGAAGTAATATCTCATCCCAGTCATTAGCACCACTGAATAATTTGAACGCTAAATCTACGACATGATGGTATTCTTCTTCTAAATCAATTAGAGAACCCCCCCATTCGTGTTGTATTTCCTTAGCAGTATGTTCTGGTTTCTTTTCTACAGACGCTTCAAGATAGAATCGTTCATTTTCTAATGAGAGTGAATCGACATTTTCAGCAAATGGTTTCAGTGGCTGTAAATCCGAAAGAAGTTTGACTATCTTTTTTGATACATCGATATCTTTTGGTACAGAATTATGTTCTTCGATGTAATCTTCGCTAAGCAATTCTGCTAACTCCTTAATTTGAGAAAAGATCTCCGTAGCATAATCAATATCAACTTTTTTTGAATTTGAAAGATAATCGCGATTCCAATTCCATTCATCTTCGCTGAGTTGTGATGTTTTCAATCTTAGGTAAGACTTGACTTTTTCACTATTCAACATTGATATTGTTAGGATATCAGTTACCTCACCTTCACTGTCTTCAAGTAAAAGTATGTGATGTTGGTTTGCTAATATTCTAAACATACATTCCAAAATAGAAGAGTCCCTGGAAACACACTCAACTTCGGATTTACTTAGTATGTGTAATTCGTGTTCATCTCCATCATGAAGTCTTCTTCTAGCAAGATGTGTAACCTCACCCTTGTATTTTTGAATTAAAGGAATCGCATCAAACTGTTGAGCTTGGAGAATGTTCTTTAATGCCAGTAGAACTTCAGAATCTTTGAAGAATTTTTTCTCATCTCTTTCATAACCTAACACATTAGGGTCTAGAGCGTAGACAAGGCCATCACTTGCTATATCACACACTCGCATGCCTAGACGATTACACCGGGCGATAAAACAATTCCTCCATTGAAAATTTACCATCGTAATCTTGGATGTTGAGATTGCAATCTGAATTTTTTGATTGGGAATGGTAATGATGAACACAACACAGATTTTGGATAATTTGACCCAAGAGTCCCTATTTGCTATAGGTATCTTTGGATTTGCTCTTCTTTTTTACATGACTAGATTGGTAAACTCATTGAAGAATAAGATCTCACTATACGAGGAAGCAGAGTTGAGTGGTAGAGAAAGTTTGGAACGGGACGTTCTAATTATGAATGGCTTGGTAGACGACTTGCGATTTGAATTTTCTAGTCTTCAGAAGGGACTAGAATCTGAACTCGTGGCTCACGAAGTATCCAGCACTTCTTTGAATCCACGTTTCAAGAAGATCGAGTTGCTAATTTCTAATACGTTGGATAAGCAGTCAGATACATTAATCGATTTGAATAGAAAACTCAACGCACTAAAAACATCGATTTCTACTATTTCTTTGGAAGGTCCAAACGTCGGCATTGAGACGATGAATGAGATACTACCGAGGATGATTCAGAAAGTGAAATCACTGGATGAAAGCGCCAAGGGTCAATCTTCCTTTGTTAATGAAATGCAAAGGGATTTGCAACTAGTAAAGAGAGCATGCGGAGTTGAGTGAAATGACAGGAGATAATGTAACAATCAATCCAGTAACTGGAAGAAAAATTTTGATACCCGAAAACCAAGTTATGAGGAAGAGACCAATTGTCTCAACAAATTCTCCATTGCCAGATTCCGGTTCAAATCGAATAATTCTAGATTCAAATCAAGAAAATAATACCAGAGTTGATAATAGTATGAATAACAAATCATTTGTAGACGAATTGAAGGAGCTCCATCTCAGCTTGATCAATGAGAACAAGACGAATACAACCCAAGAAGTAGTATCACCTACTCCAAAACCGGTTGTTGAACAACAGCCTGTGGTTGCTCAAGCAAAGAGAGATGCTTCCGAAACCAAGGGTAATTTCTTCTTTAAGTTACCAAAGAGTAACCCACCAACCGGTGGAAATGTCCATTGCCTAAAGTGGAATTCATTGACGAATTTTGAATTAATCGAAGCTTCCGGTTCTGCTGCAGACTATGTAAGACACAATAATTGGCACTTGAACGGAGCATCCATTTGGATGGGTACTACCGCCTCCGGTGCCAACGAAAAGGTTGGCGTGAATCCAGCATCTGGAGTCACAGGCCTCATCCCACAAGCCGTGAAGCACATTTCTGAGATGATCAAGACATCTTCTCAACTGTCAAATTCAAGCCGCGGTCTTGATGATCAAGGTAGACCATACCAGTTCGCAGTAATTGCTGTAATTGGTGGTCAAGACCATGCTTCAATTGTGCGTCATATGGATGACAAGCATATGAACCGTGCTTACGGTGAAGCTTTCAAGGCCCTGGGCATTCAAGGAATTTCTCTAAGGGGTGCTCTATACAATGACATGGGTAGGCTCTTCGCTCTGGAAGTGTCATTCACTAACAAGGAAGTTTTCGGACATGGAAAGCATTTGATTTTCCTTCACCCCGCTAACGATATTGGAGGTGGCAAGTCAGACGAGAGTTTGAAAGACGGACGTCTTTCAAGTCAAGTCTCTTCCCTTTCCAAGGAATTTGAATGGTGGATTGCTGCACTGGAAAGAGGTGGTGGAAAGATTGGAGCTATTGAAACTACACTTGGCGGTACAGCCAGAATAGGGCGCTATGCTCTTCTAGGATCTAGGCTCCCTCGAACTCTCATTGCATCAGATGCGTTTGAAGCAATTAATCTTGACAGAGCAGATTGGGTAAAGGAAAATCTCTCTAGCCAGGTTGATGATTATCGAATCAATGTTGCTACAACATTACTGCGAACTGTATGGGGTAACCTCGGTAAGAGATTGAAAGGATTCCCTGTAATGCTTGTGGATAGACATGATCGATCAATGATCACTGTCAGAAGGATGAGAGCTGTGATTGCAGTAATGCGACACATGTTCCTTGGTAATCCACAACTAGAGTTACTACGAGGGGATATCTCAGATGAGAGAACTTCTCTTAGAAGAGAAGAAGCGATTACAGAAAGCTCTTCGATGTCGATTACCGATCAAAATGATAGCAAGCGAAAGAGGTTTGAATCAGAACAAAATCGTAGAATTAGACTCTCTACTTGCATGAATATTTCACCATCAAAGATCTTGAAACTTGCTAGAAATGAAGATGCAAGCCTTGCAATAGATGATTCAGAGGCAACTCTGGAGAAGCTGCATTCCTTGGTAACTAGTAGGAGGGGAGCACTTCCTAGTGTTTTCTTTACAGTCGTAGATGCCCTAGTTCCACATAATCTATTAGAATCAAGTGACAATTCAGTTACCCCTCAGACAATCGAGAAAGCGATGGAGTCTCTTATTTCTGGATTTAGAACTAATGGGATTCAGAAGATTCTCCTCAACTTGTACATCTTACCAAAGGGATTAGGGGACTCTGTTGACGAAGTAATCGTCCAGATTTCAGACGATCAGCCAGGAGTTAATGTTTTGATGTGTTCAACAGATGAATCTGATGTTCAACAATCTCGTGTAATTATGAAGAACCCAAATTTGGAATCGATTTCAATACACGGTACCATAACTGTCAAGGGATTTGGAAGGCATCTAAAGAGGATGGTTGAGGCACATCTAGATAGTGGCTATTACCACTGTGAAGAAGATGGAATGGTAATTCTCCAATTTTATCGGACTTACTTTAGAGGCAAGGGTGGAGAACGTCCAGATCTTGTCCTGGGCGGTTATAATCGAAAAAGAGACATAGAACAAAGAGAAAATATGAGAGGTGATTGAAATGCAAATAATTAACGCAATACTACTATTTTTGGCAATACTATTGATGTGGAGCACGCTAAATCTTGAGCGCTCATCAAATAACATCGCTAAACCGGGAGACCAATCTTCACAATTGAATGACTCTATGGAATTCCTTAGGAAACTAAAGAATAAATCTCCTAATGAAGAGAGTCAGTCAAAGAGAATTGATGCTTACAAGAAGATAGCTGAGGAGTCGCTTAAGGACAATCCAGAATCAATTGACAGAGTCGAATCAAAGTTCGATAAAGGCACAAAGCATTGCTCTAGTTTGATGAATGGATTGTCTAGGTCTTCAGACGACCTCGTAAACAAGTTCGAGACAATCAAGCAAGATATTGACAATGTCAAATCGATCGAACATGAAAAATTCTCTGAAACCAGTTCCTTGCTCAAGGAAATAATGATTGCAATCAATGACCTTGAATCATCAACTAGAGACGTAGAGAACTCTTCTCGAGACTTGAGCAATCAAATTGCTGAGGTGAAGTCGGGTGTTGTCTTTTGATTTCGAATCAAAATTGGAAGAATTGAAAAATCTCCAAAATAAACACGAATTCTCTGTGAATTTTCTTCAAAATTGCACAACAGATGAGTACTTAGATTCGGCTCACAATCTCGCTCAACGCATTAATTTGACGATCCTTGAACCAATCAAGAAAAGTATTGACATCTGTGAGAAAATCACTGAAAATGGAATCGACCAATTCCCTGTTGTTTTATTGATCAAGTGGATTAATGAAATAGAGCTTGCTTTAGTCAATGGGGGTATATTTGATGAGTCTTAATCTAGAGAAGACCCTACATTCCATTAAGGAAAATCTGGAATTAAGTATTGATCAGTTCAGACTGCTAGAAGACTTCATGCTCCATCTCGATAATCACATTTCATTGCTGGAGTCCATCTCTGAAAACTCAACAACGACACTTTCTAGAATTACCATCGATAAATGGATTTGTGAAATTAATCTCAATCAAGAGAAAAATTTGGAGTATCGATCACTTGTTGAAAAGATGGAGAGTTTGATCAATGAAGGTGTATCTCCGGACCAATTAATTGTCTCTTTTTCGCCTTTAGCAAATGTGTATTCAAACATTCGCGACAACAAAGGCAGAGATGAAGCTGGAAGGCCAGTGATTGGAATAATGAGTAAACAACTTTGTCCTGAGACTAGGAACCTAATCTTGGACTTTCTTTGCAGAGGTCTGTCCTTTACTTCATGGAGCGAATGGGTTGATAGGATTGACTTTCAAATCGAAATACTTCAAAAGTTGATATCTCACTTCCCGGGCTCTCATAGTTTTGGGACTCTCCCCCTCTCGCTTACAATGATGATTAATTCATTGAAAAATGAGGCATCTGAACAGGTCAAGTTGAACAAAGTGGTTGACATTCTGACCAGTGATGACTCAAGGGGGGATGTTTATCATCTCGATCTTCTGATAGTTAAACAACATCTACTACCAATCCCTTCGAACTCTGTAGGTGAGGAGTGATGAAGTTTGAATTGGCACTAATCATTGCCACAATTCTAGTTCTTCATGTTTCGATTATGGTGTTGACCTGGTTTTCTAATAGATGTAAACCAATGATTGAAAGATTTTCAATAATGCGTGGCGAAGCAATAAGCCTACACAAGATTGCTAAGAGGTATGAAGGAAAAATAGAGGTCCCTCAAGACCTACTCTCTCCTCCACAATCAAAGCTTATCAGAGAAGCAAAAAAGGTTGAAGCAAGACTGCTTTTGGAAGGTTTTCTGGTAATTGTTTCCGGAATGATTCCTTCTGGCCTTTTTGCTATCTATCTCAACACCTAAATCATACGGTTTAAAAAAGGGGGATTGTCAGTAATAGTAGATCAGCAAATAATCAAACTGGTGGTAAGAATCAATGGAGAAAATTCAAACATTAATTTCGCTAAGCCATGATGGAATAAGCGCAGCATGGTTTCCCTTTTCATTCAATTTTAGTAGTGAAACGATTGTATCTATGGGATCTAATTCAGAAATACATGAATTAATGGAATTAGTTCGTTTAATGTTCAGAACAGATAATCACAGAACTGAAACTGTAGATAATTTGAGATTTAGAGAAAAACTATTCAGAACCAAAATTTCAGGATCTCAAACACAGTGCAGCATTCGATTTAGCACTTCTAAATCTGAGTATATTTTACACAAAAGGTTCGTTAATTTATACTCAGTAGAAGTAAAGTTAGAGAAAAAGGGTTCATCTGTAATTTACTATGGTAAAAATGCTCTTTCTATAATCGATAAATTCGTTAAACCCGTTACGATAGATAAAAATCAAACTATGAGAATTACTTCCTCCATTTTCAAATCGGATAACAGTTTTTCGAGAAAGAATATGATTCGACTTTCAAACTCGTGGGCTGAACAATTGAGGTTAAGACCGCCGGTTACACATTTAAATCATAATGGGGAATGGAACATTAGATGGGGGTTAGAAGATCCTCCCGGCACTGGTTCTGCTGACGACATACTGGCCTTTTCTCAAATTAAGTTGTTAGCCAATCTCGCTCAGGCTGTCGAAAGAAAGAGAACATTTGGATACTGCATGCCAGTGATTTATTTTTTTAGAACAGGAAGTATTGATTTTTCCGAATTAGCTGAAACAATATCGTTGGTATTGGAGGTATCTCAAAAGGAAAATATCCAATTTTTGTTGTTTATCTCAATAAACGAGGAAATAAATCAACAAGTAAGTGAAGCTAGAGGTATGAACGTTATTGAAACACCAAGATTATCAATTTATGCGTTGATTTGATTCATTGATGGTCAAGAGGTTTAGAGATCGAGAATCTGAATCTCTTTGCAGACTCTTCTAAGGAAGCAACTCCAGGTAGAACTCTTCCTGCTAGAAGGTCCAAGCATGCTCCTCC
>TARA_B100001113_G_scaffold348515_1_pt1 | contig 10127 bp, 4 predicted proteins | sample TARA_B100001113 | Tara Oceans TARA_B100001113 (sample SAMEA2622402) | marine metagenome | biome: marine biome (ENVO:00000447); feature: deep chlorophyll maximum layer (ENVO:xxxxxxxx); material: "saline water (ENVO:00002010), including plankton (ENVO:xxxxxxxx)" | depth 50 m | reverse complement strand
CCTAAAATATTTAGGGTGCTGATGATATGCCAGGTTTGACAAAGATCATACCCTCAACAATTCTGTAAACTGTTGATCCTGATCCTACCAAAATATCGTACATATATCGACCTTGACTTAGATCTCTAGTTGCAGTCGATCCCATTGATATTTTAAATTTACCATCAACGGCACTAGTAAATCCAACAGCGAAAGTACCATCAGCTATTGTTGTAGCACCGATACCAATACTTTTCTGCATTTGTGATGATCCAGTATAACCATGCAGGCTAAACGCAGTATTTGATGTACCAACTACTTCATAGTTAGCAGTAAAATCTGCACCAGAATTTAAAGTTAAATTTACTGGAAATGATACTCCAGCATCTGGATCAAAAATAACTTTATTTGTTGCCATTGACTAACTCTTTGAGTAAAGATTTGATTTCACTTATTTCATCTTTTAAATTAGAGATTTCATCCTCTACACTATTCACTCTTTCATTTTCTTTTCGTTTGGTTCTCTTACGAGCCAAATACTGATCATATTCAGATTGACTCGTGTTTATAATACAATTGGTAGAGGGATCTCTAACTAAATTGCTGTGATCTTTCACTTTAACATGTTTTTTAGTCATACTATGCTAATGCTAAAACCCTCAACTCTCTAACTCTTGGTACATGAGTTTGATCAGTAGAAGTTAAATCTAACTTAACTCTGAAGGATTTAAATGAAGGAAGATCATTAGCAGTAAAAGTAAACTCTCTATAAGTCAAATCTTTTGCTAAGAATCCATCGACTCCTGATATAGCAACTTTAGAATCAGGTCTTCCACTACTCTTATCTAATGAGATTATTTGACCAAGATCATTTAAATTATCAAAGCCAGGGAAGGCAACAAATATTGGTTCAAAGTTTTCAGTTTCACTAATAGCATAGAATGCTCTAATATCAGCAAACTCATTAATATGGCCAGATAAGATAATCTTAAGAGATGTGGCAGAATTTTCTAAAGTATTTTCTTTAGATACGTATAAACATGATGTAGGGTCATCTCTAAATGTGTTAACTCTACTGTCTGTAAGGTAATTAGTTACAGGAGCATCAACTCTATTAGTTGTGATAATCGCAGTCATTCTTTGTGCGTCAACAACAGGTGTTACACGACTGTCTTGAGTTTGTAACTGCAATTGTATATTAAGTGATCTATTACCAATTAACTCAGTCATTCCTGGCTGAGATGTTTCATTAACTCTTGATGCAATTACTCTAGGAGAATCAAGATAATTTGTTTTGTTTAATTGAATAGATTCAAATCCCTGATCTATAAATGATAAATCAGTTCCTTTTCCAGATCCAGTAGCCAAACTAGTTCCAGAAACGGTTCTCATATCAGCAGTAAGTGATGTTCTAGGAACAGTTACATTTTGAATTTGTGGACATATTATCTCAAATGGCATATTTTGAGATGCGTGTATGTTTTGCCCACCAACACTCTTCGTTGAATTTATAAAGAGTTTGTTGAAACTAGAATTAGTGCTTCTTCCAATCCCTGCTTCACCCATATTCAATTTTACATTATAAGAGTCAAAGGTTAATGGATTTGCAGTTGTTACTCGATTTAAATTGTGAGTTCTATTAATTCTTAATAGAGATATTCCACCCAATTCATACTTAGCAATAGGAGTCCCTACTGCATAACTTCTAGCATTAGATCCTCTAGTTATACCACTAAGTGTACCACCAGCAGAACTAGTATAGGTAATGATTTCATCACCAATCTTAGCATAGCCTGGGTTAGATGATGCAACAGATACATTTTCAAACAATCCAAATGTTGATGTGTCTCCGACTGATATAGCAGTCGTAGCATCAGATCCATAAGCAACCGTTAATTTGGTTGGAACTTGATCACATTCAACTTTAGAAAGAGTTACTACATTTTGCTCATGGTGCATACCATGATTTCTGTGATCCACTGTAAAGTGTAATCCATCACTAACAGTGTCAATTGTTCTTGCTTTAGTGCTACCACCATTTAGAGTGGTTCCAACACCAACAGCGATATCGTAGAATAAGTCATTTGTAAGATTAAACTCACCCTGAACTTGATCTAATATTAATTGATCAGTTGCTCCTATAGAAACTATAGAGAGTTCAATATTACGTCCAGAGGTAAAGGTGTTTATTCCAATGACATCACCAACTCGATACCCACTTCCTGAATGGTTAACTGTTGCTGCAATAGCAACACCATTTTCAATATGAAGGTCAATTGTTAAATCACGACCAAATCCTGTAATGTTTGTTACACCAATTCCATTAAATCCATCACTACCAGAAGCAGGAGTATATCCTATACCAGCATTAATAATACCAAGATTACCAGTTGCCACACCAGCAACAGAGTCTAATTTACCTGTGGCGATTCTAACATTGTTAGTATCTTGTTGGAATACTTCCATACCAGGCTTTAGTGTATCTAAAGTTGGTGTGGGAGCTCCTCCAATAAATGTTGTTAATCCAACTCTTATTTGTTTTGATACCAAATTTATAGAATCTGGCATTAATTTAGGAATCTGTTTATTTCCCTCTGTTAGAGGAGGATTATAAATTGATGCGGTTCCAGTTGTTTCAAAATCAGCCCTATTCAATCTAAATTTAAGATCTTCCCACTGACTTGGTTCCCAAGTTTGTGCGTTTTGTGATTTAAATAAAGATCCAAGGAATGGTTGTTGAGATACAGATTCATCCGTTAATAAATCATTCTCACCAACTCTTGATGTAAACACCCTATATTTTGTTGATTGTGATTGTAGAACCACACAGTAAGTTCCAGTTGGCTCTAAGTAAACAGGTGCTTGGAAATGAACCCTAGTTGGTGCAGATCCATCAGAGGATACTGCTAACTCATCTGGAGATAATGAAACTAAAGATAATGGTATAATATTTTCAGTTGGATATCCTTGATTCATTGTTCTTAAGTGAACAAATAGAGGAATATCCTCATCATCAACTTCAGATAAGAATATATCCACACTGGTTACAAATATACCAGTTGAATCTCCAACATAGAAGGATTGTGCTAGTGGATCATCTTCACCCCAATCCCAAACGGGCACAGGTACTTCAACAATTCTTTCAACTATAACTGGTCTTTCAACTATAACCTCAACAGGCACTGGTCTATCAACAGGCACTGGTCTATCAACAGGCACCTCTACAGGCCTATCAACTTCTACGATTCTGTCAACCTCTACTATCCTCTCTACTTCTTCAATGATTGTTATCTCATTCGTTATAGTATTATCAATAGTAATAATTTCGGGTGGGGGTGGTGGATCAGGTGGTGGTGGCACTGTTACGGATCCTATTGTTTCAGCATCAGTTTGTACATCCACTGTTTCAACGGTCTGATCACTTCCTATAAATCTTCTTTCATCTCTAATATCACTAGCGAAACGGCCACTAACTCTTGCGTTACGAGCAGAAACTATTTCTTCTTGAACAGTTTCTAATGTTCCTGTTGCCTCAAATACTTCTTGAGCACTTGTTCTTGCAGCTAATCGATCATTTTGAGTGTTATCTATTAATCTGAATGTTCTTCTTCCAGTTTCAAATCTAGGATTTGATCTAATATTTGGACTTGGAATAAAGAAACTACCATGTATTCGGGAATCAGAACCAGAAACTAATCTTAAGTTTCTAACAGTTGCAATTGCTCCACTAGACTCACCAATTAGTGTCATTCCTACTTGGACATGTCCAAAGAAATCACCTTGAGCTTGTTGGGATAGTGATAAAGTATCAACATTAAGTATATCAGTTGTTGATGAATATGTTGAGGGAAGTTGTTCTCTTATAGTTTGAACTTCAGGCCCTCTACTACCAATAAAATCATCATTTATTTCAACATCTAATATGGTTGTAGATGATGTGTATGGATTAAAATTAAATACTTTTGTTGGATTGTCGAATGGCCCTTCTCTGTGATTTGGGGCAGCAACTCTAAATCTAATATTTGCTCTTGCTTCTGCAGGAGTATCAGCAACTCCCAATAAAGCACTATCTGAGGAAACAACTCTCTCACCAACTTGGAAAGCACCACTCTGCATGGTTATTTCAAGTAATTTGGGAGTACAATACCTAGTTACATTTACACCATCAAAGAAAGCAAAACATCTGGTTAGTGGTTTTAATCCTGTAGATAAGAACTGTATATTTCTAGAACGCATAAAGTTTATCAGATCTCGACTGATAACTTTATCTCCTTGAGAAGTTCTATCAAATTGTTCTTCTATGAATAATTGTGTACCTTGTCTAGTTGATGTTCCAGTTTCAAAAGTTTCTGTTGTTGTTTCTTGGAACGTTGTTGTTTCAGTTTCCTGAACAAATGTTGAAGTTCTGCCTGATTGATTTACTCTTCCAGCTACATTTGTAATCTGAGTTCTAGTTTCACTTCTTTCTTGAACATCAACTCCAGTCCATTGTGTTTCCCATGATTGCCATAATACTGGAGTAAGACCAGATTGTTCATCAAATCCACCAAAAATTCCAGATGCAAGAGCTATCGTTTCAGCAAAGTTACCCTCTTGTTCAATAATTTTTGCTTCAACTCTTGCAGTATCAACCCATGTATCAGTTGCAGGAGTTAATTCAATCACACCATTCCAAGTATTAACTAAGAAAGGAGTAACACTTTCAGTTCTTGTACCAAATAATTGTGAAACAAATTCAACTTCTCTATAATCTAGAGTAACTATATCTCCTTGTTTTCTTATATTTTCACCTTCAACTAAATCATCAGCAGGGTTATTAATAGGGCCAAAACGTAAATCAATAGCATTTGTATAATGTTTTGGTCTCAATTCTTTATTTGAAACATCAATACTATTTTTTACTTCTATTCTATTTTCCTGTGGTTGTAAACTTGTAAAATTGTCTACAAAAAATCCAGATTTAAATCTATTTAATCCATCAGTATCAGGGACAAATAAACTTGATGTTGCTGTTTCTAATAATGATAATGAAGTATAGTATTCTAAATTTTTAATTCTATCTTCAAGAGCTTTGATATCGGACATTCGATATCTTTTATGATTTAAGAATGATAATGATACTTGTGAGGGATCAAATAGGAATGGAGGTAATTTTGCCGTAGCAATTTCTAAAGCATCATCGATAGGATTTGGTTTTACTGGATTTTCTGCTGGTAATCCATATTGAACTCTTAATTCACCTGTTTTTGTTAGATATATTCTATCAATTCTACCAACAAAGAATGATACATTAGCATTAAATGATTCATCAGATGCTAATATATTAGCAGCAGAGTTTCCAGATTGATCAAATTTCCTTCCAAAAAATTCTAATGGAGCCCTGACATTTTCAGCAACTGTATAATTAGAAACTCTTGGTCTGACATCAATCATATCAGTGTTTCTAACACCATTTACTTGTTGAATATCCGTATCATAAGCAAAACTGTTATAAGAGTTCTTTGTTGTTATATCACCTTCATCAGAGGCATCATGAAATGCACTTGTAAAGTAAATTTTTATTTTACGACTTGGTGCTTTAGCGTTTTTCTTTCTAATTAAAAATCCATAATCATATAACGATCCTTTTTGCCCATTATTATAAGTATAATTTGAAGATATATTTCTACTTGAAGTTGATACATCACTGATGATTGCTCTTATTTTAGATTCACCAAATACAACAGTCTCGTTTTCTATAAATGGAATGCTATTTAATGAAATGTAAGTAATATCATCATCATCAAGTTTTTCTGCATATTTTGCGATAGCTCCAGAAGTAGCACCTTTAAATGTTTCACCGATTACAAGATCTCCTGTTTTACCAGTTGGTCCTGTCATTGATGATAGTTTCATCTGAGGAGCAGAGGCGTTACCAGTATCTGTTGATTCAAAAACACCAAGAATTCTTATGATATCGGGGGTGTTTAACGATATTGTCTCATCCTGAACTCTTGTTCCATATGGAAAATTACCATGTACTAAACCATCACCTAAAGTTGTTGATGCTGTTCCAGATGCAGGTTTTGTTGAATTTTTAACTATTAAAGCATTTACTCTATTTTGCCTCTTTACTTTATTTTTTGGTTTTGATTTTCTTAAAGTTGCAATTAATTTTGCATCTTCATTTCTAGATAAATCTGTTCCAACATTAAATATTTCTAAAATACTTGTTCCAGAAGCATTTGTTCTAATTGAAAATCTATCAGATGTTAAAACTTCAGTAACACCATCCTCTCTAACCAAAGAATATCTTTCTTCATCAAAAGGTAAGAAAGTTTCATTAGGCCCTGACACAACGACTGATGTTAAAGAATCAGTGGAATGATCTATTGTTACATCAAATGATTTTCTAATTGTTATTACTGAATTTGTTAAATCAATATCATTAATAAATTTTTTGGGTGTTTCTGTATATAAAGTGTTATCACTTGATTTTTCATAAGCACTCTTAACTATTCTTAAATCTGAAACATTTAAATTACCAGGTGATCCAAGTCCTGTAGTAACAACACCAACAGAATTTATTAAAGGTAATTGTCCACTGGCAACACCAGTAACAGTTGTAATTCCAGTTACAGTGGCTTCATTTCCACTTATGGCAGTTACTCTTGCAAATGTAACATCATTTCCAATGCCACTAAAGGCAAGTAAATCATTTAATTTTAATTTTTCTGGGAATAAAGAACTTGGACTAGTTACTGTACTTAATCCTGTTGTTCCATTAACAACAGATATTGTTGCATCTCCAAAGAAATCTGCATCTTGTTGAAGAATATCTCCAGTAAATGTTTTTGCAAAACCAACATCTCCATTATCAGGCCCAGCGTATATTGATTTTACATTTGTTATTCCATGTGATGTGATTGCTATTGCAACACGACCATTATCCACACCATTAAATTCAAATGGTTCATTAACTAGAAAATCTCCAGCAGTGGTATACGCAGTAACTATTCCAGAATTAACTACATTATCTCTTATATAACCTGTTGCACCACTATATTTTCCTTTAATATGGGTTGGAACTGTTAAATCAATTGCTTGATTTAAAGATATTTCTGTGAAAGTTTGAATATCATAAAGAGAAAGATCCCATTGATTTGTTAATGCGTTTGAAGTAGAATAAGAACCCGACTCCAATCCAAAATCATAAACTCTAGCAACACCAATTTCTTTACCTGGTGCTGACATTATATTATTAGCACCTTGAGTCGTGGTTCTTTGATCTCTTAAACTAACAATAAAAGTATTTCCTAATCCAACTTGTGGTGCTCCAAGAACTTTATTTAATCTTAAAGTTGCTCCAGTATTATAATTTATACCTTGACTTTTTAAAAACTTTGCATTTCTTGGTTTGGGGCAATTTAAATATCTTGTGCTAATTGTTTCTATTTCATATCCTTTAACAAAAGCTTTACCAGCAGATATCTCATATAAACCTAAGTTAGCAGCTGCTTGTGCTCCTGTTTGTGTTTCTTCTCCTACTTCATGAATACCACCATTTCCCAATCCATTATTAAGTGAATTTTTAAATGTAATATTAAATGGTCTTACAGTATAATCACCAGATTCTGCAAAAGTTCTTCTAGCTAATTCATCACCAAAAATATTGTAATCTGGATTATAACTAGATGTTTGTAATACACCCTCTTTTATAGTTCCTAATTCTACAAAATTATTATCATTAAGATCATCTAGAGGTTTTGCAAGTAAAGAACAACTTATCCTTAAACGATCTGCACCTGGTGCTGCAAAGTTATTAAATCCTTTTGAATTATCAGTAAGAGTTTCATCCTCATCAGAATTTATTATTTCTTCAATTATTCTAAGCCCAACTCTTACATTTGCAAAATTATCATATTGACTTAGAAGAATTGTTTCTTTGTTAACAGTAACAAATTGACCCCTTATAAAATAAACACCTTCAGTTATGGAAAATGAAGATGCAGTTGCTGTTGAATCTAAAGAAATACAAGACGCAAAAGATTCACCTGCAGGTATGAAAGTATCACTATCAGGCCCCGATGTTATATCTGTTGTTGAAGATAATAATTCACCATCACTAAATGTTGATTGGATATTATCTAACGTTCCTGATGAAATATATTGAATATAAATTGTTAAATTTTCTTTTTCTGAATCTGCTGCTGGTAAAATTTTATCTATAATTGCTGTTACACCAGATGACTGACCAGTGATTTTTTTACCTATTAATTGATTTAGATAAGATACTACAGGTATTCCTAAATGTGTTTCATTTAATTGAACTGAAAAATAATCTCTAGAATATAAAGTATTACCTGGTATTACAACAGATCCCTCTTTAAAGAAGTGTTGTCCAAATTTTTCAATTTGATTTTGTAATATTGATTGTAAACCTGTTAATTCTCTTGCTTGAACAGGAAAACCTGGCTTGAACAAAACCTTATGATAATTTTGATTAGAATCAAAATCATCAAAGTATGGTGAAACGTTAAGATTGGTGGTCTGAGCCATAGTTTATTAGAATTGCAATATAACTTTGATATCTTCTTTTTGATTAGAAGATCTAGTAATGGCTGGTCTATTGTCAACGTAAATCAGATTACCAGAATATTTTTTAACTTCTGGATTTGATAAACCATTGGTAAATGATTGACCAAGGTAAAATGTTCTATTATTTATTGAAGTTGAGACACCACTAAAACTGGTACTAATTGCCAGATTAGTGCTACCACCTACAATAGTAAAACTTCCACCTGATGAGATTTCTGAAGTAAATCGATTCAAATTAAAACCATATTCTGTGACAGTTTGTGCAGTTCCAACTGTATTGAACCCTGCCAAAGTCCTGTCTTGCCAATACTTCAAGACTCCCGTAGTAGCATCATAATTAATAACTTTACCAACAGCAGTTACTCCAGTCCCTGTTGTTTGAGTTATCAATGAATCCTGAGTAAAAGTAGCCGTGCTATATCCAGCACCTGCTAAACGTAAAGCAAACGCTGAACTAGCCTTATTAATATCTAGTTTAGATGTACTACCGAACTGAATTGGATTCTCAAGAATTCCTATTCTTGCAAATTCATTACCAGTAACAAAGTCTGGATTTTCCACATCATTTTCAATTCTAGCATAAAGTAATACATTTTTTGCACCTAGTTCACGATATACATCTTTGCCATGGCCACCTGGTGGTGGGACTATGACTTTCAAACTAGGTAAAGTTGTAGGAATAGGAACTCCACCAGCAATCAAATCTACCGTACCAAAAGTATAACCAGATCCTTGATTGGATACAGTAACTGTCTCTATTTTAGAGTCGTTATTAACAACAACGGTACATTCAGCACCAGTTCCATCACCTTTTATAGGAACTCTAGTGTAAGTTCTATTTGCAGTTCCAACACCAACACCACGATTTTCAACAACTACGATTTTTACACCACCATCAACTGCATTATTTCTAATGGCTTCATGTTCTGAACTAGTTTCCCAATCCAATGGAACTGGTATAAAATCTGTAGAATCAAATTTTGTTAGTTCTGATGGTTTAATTGTATAAAGATATTTCCATATATAACCATCACCACTTGTTCCCGCAGCTCTTGGTTCTAAATCAGTAAATGTTGGTTCATCAAGAGATGGTTTACCATCTGGAGTTTCTGGTGTAGTTCCATTTTGTAGACAAACATATACTCTAAAATCTGCATTTACAACATAGTAGTTTGATTGATATAAACTAGTACCTGCTGATTCTGGAGGTATATTTAAAATGCTATAATCAGGTCTATAATAATTGTATGTTGTGCCTGATGACCAAGAATTTTTCTTTACTACTTGTTTTACATCACTAGCAGATATTTTTTTAAGTGCTAATGTTGTATCCCAAATATCATTAAAATCATTAAAATTGTCAATGGGTGCAGGGGGATCATCATCCCAATTAGATTGAATACTGGTTGGGTTAGGTAAACCCACAAACGCATAATAAGAATTAGCAGAGGTTGAAACTCCTGCTACAAAATTCTTTGCATTTAATATTCTGATCTGATCGGTTATAATTGCAGACATTGTTACAATTTTTTAGTTATTTATCATGAATTAAACGGAAGGATAAATTACAA
>TARA_B100001113_G_scaffold26599_1_pt1 | contig 10152 bp, 9 predicted proteins | sample TARA_B100001113 | Tara Oceans TARA_B100001113 (sample SAMEA2622402) | marine metagenome | biome: marine biome (ENVO:00000447); feature: deep chlorophyll maximum layer (ENVO:xxxxxxxx); material: "saline water (ENVO:00002010), including plankton (ENVO:xxxxxxxx)" | depth 50 m | reverse complement strand
AGAAAATATGCTTTCAATTTATGTCCTATTGGAAATGGAATTGATACTTATAGAATATGGGAAACACTTGTTGCGGGATCAATTCCTGTCACAAAAGATCACATTGCATTTAAAAATTTTAAAAAATTTCCAATTATCTTTCTTGAAAATCTAAAAATAAATAATTTAGAAGATTTAGAAACATTGTCTAAAAGTTTTGATAAAAAAAATTTCGACTTTCTATATATAGATTATTGGGAAAAAAAGATTTTAGAAGCAAAAAATCCAGAACTTGGAGAATTAGAAGTAAAAATAAATCAAGATCAGGATTTATTTAGTAAAAGAAAAAAAGTTTTTATTAGAAATGAAAATATAAAAAGTAATTTTAAAAAAATAAAATATTTTTTTAATAAATATACAAATTTAAAAAATTATTTTCTATTTCTCAAGAGAAAACTAAAGTAATTTCAATATATTTATTCAAATAAATTTTCTAAAAATTTTGTAAATTCTAAAATACTAAACTTATCTTCAATTAACTTTTGACCATTTTTTGCGACTTTATCAAGTGTTTCACAATCATCGTAAATGCTATTTATTTTATCAACCCAAGATTGCACACTATTGTCTTCAACAAAAAAAATATGTTCTTTATTAATAAAGTTTTCAAAATCCCAAAATCCTGTTGTTTTAGATATTAAAACTGGAGTTCCAGCAGTCATGGATTGCATAGCTACACTCTGACCAGACGCAACTAATGTGTCATCTAAGGGTAAAAATACTAAACGTGAATGATTATATAGTTTTTTTATATCTAGGTCAGACAAAATATTTTTATTCCAATCTCCTTTAATTAATTCTGCATTTTCAGGAAGTTTTTTTTCATCTATAAAAGAAGAAATTATTTTAAATTGTTTGTCTGGCAACTTTTTAACAATATCTATTACTTTCTCAAAATCTCTCATAGCGTTGTTGCCAATAAATAAAATTTCGTTTTTTTGACTTGATGGAATCAAATCTGATTTCCAGAACTCTGTATCTATAGAAAATAACTTGTGAACAAACTTGTGACTATATTTACTAAATATTTTTGAAAGTTTTTTGTGTTCTGTTTTTGATGTGAAAATAATCACGTCAATATTATTTAAAAATCTTTTTATAAAAAAATTTTTAACAAAATTTCTTCCTAATACTTCTCCATAAATGTTTGTAAATACTCCAGAATTAATTGTTATAAATTTTAAGTTCTTATGCCTTTTTAATCTTTTAACAAACGAAGATATTGTAAGTGCTAGTCCAGGATTAGTGGAAAAAATAACATCGGAATTTTGTAAAATTTCAAGATTTTTTTTATTAATTATTTTACTGTAAAAAATTGGCAGATTAAATTTTCTTAATATTTTTTCAACAAATATATAGCGCTTATTAAGCCCTTCTTTGTCTTCAATTACAGCTAGATTTTTATACTTATTTTTTAAAAAAGTATATGAATAAAAAAATTCCTTAGCATATTCGCTATCTTCATCAATCCTGTTTAAACGCCCTGATTTAAAGATATAGGTAATATCCTTCATAATTATTAGGTAGATTTTCCGATTATAAATGCCTGCTCTTTTAATTGTTTTGCATAATAGCTATCTGGCTTATCTTCTACATTTTTTCTAGAAATACACGCAAAACGTATATTCTTTAGGTTGTAATTTTCTTTGTCGTAACATTTGGAATTATGAATCTCTTTAAATCCTACCATTTGGAGCCAGCTGATAATTGCTTTTTTTGATGGTAGGTGGCTTACAGTTGTAGTATCTCGATAGGTTTTTGGATAATGAATTTCAACTACATTCTCATTTATAAACTTTCTTTTTCTTGTAGTAGCGCTTTCAAAAACTAAAACGCCACCATTATTTAACTTGTCATAAAGTTTTTGTATAAATCTTAACTGCTCTGGGTTGTGGTACAAAACACCAGTAAAATAAATTAAATCAAACTTACCTAAACTTTCGTAATCTTCTTGTGTCATATATAAAAAATTAGTTTGTATAAATTTGTGATTAGATTTTAGATTGCCTAACCACTTTAAATTTATCTCTTCTTTATCAGGTAAATCAATTAGAACATATTCCGATGGATTAAATTCTTCTATCTTAAAAGAGTCTTCACCATCACGAGGACCAATTTCAAGTATTCTTTTATTTTGAAAATACTTTACCCCATAAATTTCAACCAGTTCACGATGAAGATAATCTCTATATTGTAAGGTGTCTTTTGAAGTAGGCATGTTAAATAATTTATAATATATTTTTTTAAATTTCCAAATAATGAAATTAATCATTACTTTATGATAGTTATGTTTACAAACATAATTAAGATTATTTAAAGTTTGCTATTGTCTCACAAATATATAAGAGTTGTTCATCGTTGAGATTATTTCCTGACGGAAGCCATAAAATTCTTTTACAAATATCTTCTGAAAAACTTAATTCATTAGTTTGATAATTTCTTAAATAATTTTGAGAAGACAAAGCAGGATAACAATCACGTGTCTCAATATTATTTTTATCTAAATAATCTTTTAATTTTTCTTTCTCTTCATATGAATCTAATTCGATATCAAAAAACCATGGAATTTCGCCTGCTTCAAATGTTTTTAATTTAATTTTGTCAGAACTTATATGATTTTGGTAAAAATTAAATATGTGAATTTTCTTGCTTATGAATTGTTCTAATTTTGAAAATTGTGATATGCCTAAAGATGATTGTAGATCGGTAATTTTAAAATTTAGGCCAAAACCTTCATGCCAATCAGACTTATCTTTTGATCTATTAAAAGTTTTGATTGAAATTAGATATTCGTAAAAATTTTGGTCATTTGTGAAAACCATTCCTCCTTGACCCATGGTTATAATTTTGTGAGGTGTAAATGAAATCACACTTAAATCGCCAAGTGAACCACATTTTTGTGACTTATAACTAGAACCTAATGCGTGAGCAGAGTCTTCAATAAATAATATATTATTTTCAGAACACCATTCTTGAATTTTCTCACCATCGCCAGTTCTTCCATTTAAAGGAACAAAAATTAAACAGTCAAATTCTTCATCAATTTTCATTAGTTTGTCATAAGATAAACATAAACTTTCATCTACATCAACAAGTATTGGTTCAGCTTTTGCCCATAAAACAGCATTAATTGTGGCAATCATTGTTACATTTGGAACTACTACTTTCATATTTTCTTTTATACCTGCCGCTAGTAAAGAAAGGTAGATTGCAATAGTTCCATTGGGTACTGCTACCGCATATTCTCTATTTAAATATTGTTTTATCTGATTCTCTAAATCTTCTGTCAACTTATGTTCTGTTATCCAAGAACCAGAAGAAATATAACTATTTACTGCTTCTATATCATCACTTGATATTGATGGTTCAACCTGAAAAATTCTATCCAAGATCGACCCTTGTTCTGTCTTTGTCAGGACCGAAATATGGCCCATTCTTTGTTTCAATAACTATTGCATCATCGAGTATTTTGTATTCATGTATTCCATAAAACTGAATAATCATTTCACCTTCATTAAGTATTTGTTCACAAACCAATTCTTTATTTTTTTTATAAACGCTTGCTAATATCTTTCCACTACTAACAAACACAGATTCTGAAGTTATATTAGCTGTTCTGTCAAATTCATTATGATAATGTGGCTCTAACTCTTTTTCTTCTTTATAGTTCCAAATTCCTACTTGCATAGACTGTTCATCTGATGTAACAAAGTTTAAGCCTTCTTTGCTTAGATTTGGCCTTACAATAGTGCAGTAATGAATACCATCAACTTTAACTTCTTCTATGAATTTACTTTCCATAGTTTTCAATGTACCAATCTGTAGTCTCTTTCACTCCGTCTTTTAAACTATAGTTTGGTTCCCAATTAATAATTTTCATTCCTATGCTACCATCAACCTTCTTCTCAAGAACACCCTCCGGCTTTGTAGTATCAAAATTAAACTCTCCATCCCAACCAACAGTATCTTTGATTAAATTTGCCAAATCAAGAATAGATATTCCTTTACTTTCACCAATATTAAATAAATAATTTCCACTTGATAAATTTAAACATTTAATCAATGCATTGGCACCATCTTTAACATATAACCATTCTCTTATTTGCTTTCCGGTACCCCATATATCAACAGTATTTTGGTTATTAATTTTTGCTCTGTAAATTTTGTCTATAAGTGCCCCCATAGCATGTGATCTATTTTCTTCGAAGTGATCATGGGGCCCATACATATTTGACATTATCACAGAACATGAAGAAAGATTGTATTGTGTGAAATAACTAGAACCCAAAGCAATAAACATTCTTTTTGAAAGTGCGTAATTAAATACTGATTCGTGTGGCGGTCCATCCCAAAGGTTTTCTTCTTTATAAGTATTCAAGTGTCCCGGGTAAACACAATTAGGAATAGGATTGATCAATAATTTTACTGAATTTTCTTTTGCTATTTCATATATATTGTTTGCAATTTTTAAATTTACTGACAACATTTCAGCAGGATATTTATATCCGTAAGCTATGCCTCCTACAAAAGCTGCACAATTAATTATGTAATCAAAATCGAGTTCAGAAACAAAACTTTTTAAACTAGCAATATCGGAAACATCGCATTCATCTTTTCCTGATATTAAATGAATTTCATTTTCTTTATTAATTTGATTTAATACATTTTTCCCCAAGAACCCTGATGAACCTACAAGAAGTATTTTTTTCATATTTAAATCCGACAATTTAATAATATATCCAAGATTCAAATAAACCTATAAATTTTTATCTCTTATTTTATTGCTCTAGTTTTGGTAACTCGGGCAGGCTAACTTCTAAAATTTGGCCTGACTTAAGAGCAATTATTAAAACATCTTTCTTGGTTGGGTGAGCTGCTACTGATGTGGGGTTAGTATTATATGAATTAATCATAGGAAAAACATAAAGCTTATTATCGACCATATCATAGGCAAAAATTTCTAATGTTACGTAATCAGTAAAAAAATAAAAATTATTGTAATAGCTATCTTCATTCTTAATAACATCTCCGCCAATAATAGCTGCTCTGTAAACTCCATTTCCAGGTTGGTGGTTGTAATAGACGCTTGGTCTTTTGCTTGTTTCTATTAAAAATTGATCCGCTTTATTGTAGGTATTATCATTTCCTCCATACCATATGTATAGTTCTGTGACATTTTCTTCGTCAGTTAATAAGTCCCCGCCTGTTTTTGCATTTAGTTCTTTTGCAAAAAATGGCCCTTCAAATATTGGCCAGCCTAACGATATAGAATTTTGAATGTCACAACTCAATTGACCACCTTCTATTTCAATATAAACATTTGCTTCACAACCATTAGGAAACTCTTCATAAGGGATAATATTTAATTCTTCAATATTTTGATTACCAACGTCTGGAATAATTAACTTTCCCTCATGCTCCATCATTTGCCATGGATTTCTTAGCCCGTAAGCAACAATGTTTTGAGGAGGTTCGTAAATGTTTACAGAATTAATTTTTGGTGAATAAATCTTATTTTCGGACTCTAGCAAAATTACTTTTCCCCTAAGAGAAGTCGTGTTCAAAGACTCAGAATTTAAAACTGAAGCATTGTTTGCTTCCATATCTCCTACTGAAAGCAAAAATCCTTTAAAATAATCAGACCATTGTAAAGTACCAGCAAAGTGGCAACATTGATTGTTTGGGACATCAAAAAGAACTGTATCAAATATGACCTTATTATCACGGATAAAATACTTGTCAACTTCTAACGCATTATTAAGATTCGAATAGCTAATTAAAAAATATTCACCTGAAGGATGGAAAGCTATATCAAAAAATCCTTCTTCTCCCCCGTCTTTGTAAAGCACTTTATCTTCAATATTTAGGAATTCGGAATAACCTTCACCTTCAACTTTCAGTACTTTTCCTGTTTCTACAATTAAATAAATTTCATCGTTGAATATCGATATGTTATTAATTTGTAAATCAATAGCAATTGTTTCCGTAATTTCGACTCCGTATAAACATGAAACAAAATTATCACTTCCTGACCACGGATTACACACAAGTTCTCCAGGATCAGAAGTTACATCTAAATCGAAATTTAAAAGGCCAGGTTGATTTGATGTTGTTCCTTGTTGAACTGAAACAGTAGCTGAGTCAAAGCTTCTTGAGGTAAAGAATACAATTGAACCAAAAACTAATATTGTTAAAACAGAGAATGCAACTCCTTTTTTACTAAAACTAAATTTTTGAATATTTCCAACTAAAAATAACCACAAACCAAATACGATTGGGAAAAATATTAAGCTCAAAATTATTATCGAACGCGGAAGGTTAAATAATCTAAATATATACAACGTAAAAGTAAAAACACCGGCATTTATTGTTGCAAATTTAATTAACTCAATAATTATTTTCTCTGGACTATTTTTGAAATAGTTTAAATTAGTGAAATAAACTAAAAACAGAGTGTTCAATACAGCAATTATTATAACTATAAAATTTGTACTTACATTATCAACATATTGAAAACCAATATTAGACAAGTCATTAGAAAAATTATTTAAAGATGCAACTAATAATGAGTATGCTCTTGAACTGAAAAAAGAAAAGACAAAAAAGTAAAAAAGTAAGTTAATAAAGAATACTGATAAGTTTTTGAAGTATTTCATGATAATATTTTAAATTAGTTTTTTATTAACCAATAACTGCAGATCATCAATTTTGTTGATTTTCGCAAAATTACTATTTTTTAAAAATTCAATATAACTATCAAAATTAATATTGCTGAAATCAAACTCCAATTGTTCAACTATTGGTTTATCAATAAGTTTAATAAGTGCCATTCCATGATCGCAGGGCAAAAGGTATAGGTCTATAAATGAAAGACTCGAAATAAAAAATAAGATTTTATACGCATCTTGGAAAGAATGTAAAGTCAGTCTTTTTCGAAATGTATTTAAATTGTTGTTAGGCAAGACATCATCTAACAATATATACCCACCTAAATTTAAATTTTTTAACGCCTGAACAGTGTCATAGTAAACATCTTCAATTAGGTGTGAACCATCAATGAACACAACATCAAAAAATTCTTTATTATAATTTTCAAAAAATTCTTTTGATGATAGTTTAAGGTTTCCACCGCGTACTGGATCAATCCCTGTTTTGTTATTATTATCAATTTTTGAGAAAGTTTGATTGAGATCACACCCTATTTCTAAGTATTTTCCATTTTTATGAAACTTTTCATTTAGCAAATAATTTATCACTTCATCTCTTTTTAGATGACTACCAATTTCTAGGTTAGATTTTTTTTTAAATGGGAACAGAAATATGAATACAACAATATTAAGAAGTAAGTAAAAAACTGATCTTATTTTTCTATATAGATAATTCATCAATAAACATATTAATAAATGAATTATTTAGTTTTCACTGAAAAATTCTAATAATTCTTTTTTAAAATACTCTTTTGAATGGTGTGATTTAAAGTATTTTTTTGAATTTTTTACAACGCTTTTTTTAAGCTCCCTGTCTTTTGCTAGTAATCTAATAGCCTTACTTAACTCTTTTGAATTTTCTGGTTCAACAGAAAAAACAGATTCAAGACAATTATTTTTAATATATTCAGATCTAACAGTAACTACCGGCTTTTCTAAAAGAAATGCTTCTACTACTTTCCCTGGAATCACAAGATTATTTTTTTTAGAGTCTGAGAAAGCTCCAAGACAAATATCAGATTTTAAAATATATGTATATAAATTTTCCTTAACCTGTATATCTTTGCTTATGTAACCGGGTAAAAATACATTATTAATATTCTCTTGTTTAACCCTATTCTCAATGTGATTAAAATAGGGACCACTGCCTAACAAATAGAACTGATAATCAGTTCCTAGTTCAATTGCTGAATCGATAATTGTGTCTAGTCCATGCATCCTTTCAAATGAACCCCAAAATGTGATAATTATTTTTTTACTTTTACTACTCTCAATAAATTTTAGATTTGCTGGAAGCTCTCTGTAAGATGTAAGAATTAAGCTAATATCTTTTTTTTTATTTAAAAATCCCTCAAGGTAGTTTTTCATCTCATTGGTTTCGAAGATTAATTTATCTGGAAGAGTAAAAAATAAAGTATCTAAAAGCTTTATTATTTTTGCAAAAATTGAATTTTCTTTAATTAACTTTCTATCGTTAACAAGGGTTAAGTGAAAGGACGTAAATGTGTCATAGGTAATTTTATATTTAAATAACGGTTGAAAAATTTTTAAAAAGATAATTTCTAAAATTCCAGGAAATAAAACTATATAATTATTTACATTTTTATTTTTAATTAACTTTATAAATAAAAGTGGTATCAAGATTATGAAAAATATAGGATAAATTATATTCGTATAAAACTTAGTGTTTAACTTATTTTTACCCATTAAATTAAGACACGTTTTGTCAATTTTATTATATAGATTGTAAAAATTACTATTTCTCTCCGTTTTGTAATTTGTAAAAGTAAATAAGTGAGAGTTCATAACAATTATTTTAGTTCTTATTTAATGAGTAGATTAAAGATATACTTTAAATAATTATGAACAATAAATATTTCCAATTAATACAGGTTGTTGTCACTTCACTTGCTTTTTACTACTTATATAATTTCTTTAGTAATGAAGCAAATTCTTCTGAAATAAATATACAAATTGGAACAAATGCTTTATTAATAATTGTATTACTATTTTTGGCAAATAGTTGTCATTCTTATGGGTGGGCAGATTTATACAACAAAGAACAGGGGTTTGACTACAAAGATACATATTTGTTTGCCATGAAATCTCATATCGGAAAATATTCCTTTATTAAGTTTGGTAATTTTTTTATTCGGCTTTCACAAAATTACGAACAAACGGAGAAGAAAAAATTCCTTACCAAAGCTTTGCTTGAGCAGTTTATACTTGTAGTGTTTGGAATGTCTTTTGGCTTATTCTATGTTTTACCTACGAATAATCCTATTTTAATAATTTTTCTGATAATAATGATAAATTTTATTTTGATGTATCTTTTTAGAAAATTTATCAACAAAAAAACAAAAGGATTAATTGAATTTAAAAATTTTCGCTTTTACATTGCTACTACATTTTTACAATTTATTTCACTATCAATATATTTTAATGATTTAGATTTTGAGAAATATTTATACTTTGCAGCTATTTATTTATTTTCATCTGCAATTTCAATTATTGTATCGGTTATTCCAGCTGGGCTTGGAGTAAAAGAGTCTATATTTTTGTATGTTAGTAGTGGAATTTTCAACAATACATATTTTTTAAATTTATTAATTGAAATCAGAATTTTATTCATTATTTCTGACATTTTAAGTTATTTGTATTCAGTAATACTATTGAAAAATAAAAATTAGTAGTGCTTAGGTTTATAAAGGTTTGCAAGAAGGAAATTCTTATTTTTATAATTGTTGATAACTATTGAAAACAAAACAATACTGATAAATAAAATATTGAAATAACCCACACCGACAATTAATGACTGTACATTTCCTGGATTGGATCCTTCTTGAAAATATTTAATAAAAAATCTGGAAATAAGTATTAGTCCTGGAGTTGAGAGAAATAGAGTGAAAATTGAGATTGTTAGCTTTGATCTATAAATTAATAATGACTTAAAAATTATTTTTATTGATTTAGAAATGTACTCAAAATTAGAGTCAAAAAGTCTTGAGTCTCTTGTTTGATTTGTGTAACTAGTTTCTATATCCGAAATTTTTAATTTACTCCTTTTTGCCTGATATAAAGTTTCTAATGTATAAGTGAAGGTATTTGTTACAAACAATGAGTCGAGTGCTTTACTGGAATACGCTCTAAATCCTGAGGTCACATCATTTAAATTCATTCTTAGACTTAAACCAACTAGAAAAGCTCCTAGCCTCTGGAAAAACTTTTTTGAACTTGAAAAATGATCAAGAGTTTTAAAATCACGAGAACCAATAACTATATCTAATTCTTCAGTACTAATTTTCTTAAACAATTTTGGAATATCTTCAAAAGGATACTGATTATCTGAATCAAAAATTATTAATTGGTCATAATTTTCTTCTTTTGAAAAATATAAAATACTGTT
>TARA_B100001113_G_scaffold168688_1_pt1 | contig 10163 bp, 6 predicted proteins | sample TARA_B100001113 | Tara Oceans TARA_B100001113 (sample SAMEA2622402) | marine metagenome | biome: marine biome (ENVO:00000447); feature: deep chlorophyll maximum layer (ENVO:xxxxxxxx); material: "saline water (ENVO:00002010), including plankton (ENVO:xxxxxxxx)" | depth 50 m | reverse complement strand
GTTGCAATAATACTTGGAAATAGACTTGCAAAATCTAATTCATACACTTGTTTATGGACGCCAGGTTCTGGATCTAGATACAAACCACCTCTGTCCGATATGAGCATCTGCGTCCCTGTTTTCATATCTTCAGGCCTATTTTTCTTCCAAGGAACTAATACATCATCTTCCATAGATTGTCTTATTTGCATAGCAGAGATTGCAGAACCAGGAGATAATCTTGACAGATCCTGTGGAGGTATTCCAGACATTCTTGCAAGTTCACATAACCCTTCTAAACCACCTTCTTTACCGATGAAAGAAGCACCCATATCTACGTGTATTCTACCTTCTAAAGCATGATAAGCATCTGATCGTAGTATTCTGCCATAGCTCCAAGTTGTAATCGCTTTTCTTCTAATATTAGTACCGCGTTTATTTCTACTAAATCGTAATTCTCTACCATTTCTAGATGCAATATTTATCAAAGCTGGAAAATCTATACTATCTCCTTTGTTAGTAATCAAAACATCAGGATTAATCCAATGTATTGCTCGTTCAACTTCATAGAGAAATTCATCTTCATTTCTTTCAGGAGTAAGGTGAATATGAATAGGTATTCTCTTTGAATTAGAACCTAAAAAGCCCATATCGATTATCGTCACTCCTGTGACTAATCCGTTTGAACTACGTTTTCCATGTTTATCTTTGCAGTTAACTTTCAACATTGCTTGTCTTAATGGTGGAGGCGCCCATTGTGCATCTGTTCTTTTATCCAGTGAAATTATTTGATTATTTGAAATTCTTATCCTACCAAATGGATGTGTATTCATATCATGAAGAAATCTTTGAGAGGGCTTAGGATCAACCGAAAAGACATCAAATTTACTCCATTTACCAATTGCCGAAACTACATCGGCTACTTGTTTAAGTTTAGAAGGCCTAGAAATAGAAATTGCTAGAACTTCTGAAACTCCATTTGCTTCATGACTTTTGAATCTCTTCTGTCTTGAGAATTTCATTACTCCGAATAGTGTTTGATATTCCATTTCCTTTAGTTTCACTTCAAGTGCATCAATATCATCTAAATTACCTGCAATATGCAATACGGGTGACCAATAGAATATGTATTTACTAACTGATCCATCATCCAATTTAACCCATACAACCATTCCTTCAGAGTTTGAATCTTGATATGTATCGAGAATCCATCCCTCAATCATCTCTATTTTTTTCCTCCTCTAATTTGGTGAGCCTAGAATTAATATCGATTAGCATAGCAAGTAAAGCGGGCTCAAGAACATCTGAAGTCGGAAGCATACCACAAGCAGAAGAACGACTTCTCACCGAATTCAACATCCGATCAAATTCATCTCTTTCAGAATGCCTCAAAACTCTCCTAAAAGGCTTCCAACTGTCTATTCTACGTTCTATCCTGTTTCTCCAAGTTGGTACTGTTCTGCCCATGGGCACTGAATATTAACTCGGCGGTATAATGAACTTTTCACTGAGGTATTAGTAATACTGAAAGTGTTCTATAGTTAAACTAAAGATTCTGAAAAATAATTTAGGAATTAGATACAACTTCTTCTTTTGGAAGTAATCCAAATATACTCATCAAACAAGGTAATAAAATTATACTGGAAACCAATGCTAAGAGGATTGCAACAACGAAAGCTTGACCGAATAATCTCAGTGGCAAAAGTGAACTTAGATTGAGTACTGCAAATCCACCTGCAGTAGTTAGTGCTGCAGCCATCATCGCTCTTCCAGTAGTCGCGTTAGTTATCGAAATCCAATTTACTATTCCTCCACTTGGATTATGCTCTATTTCTTCGTCAAGTCTTGTCACAAAGTGAACAGCATAATCTACACCAAGACCAAGAGTCAATGCTCCAATTGTTACTGTTTGAGAATTTAATTGGTATCCAAACCACCCCATCAAGCCATATACCCATATCACTACAATTGCAAGAGGCAACCACATCACGAATCCTTTCAAAAAACCTCTTTGCGGGGTATTTTCGCGCGAAATATTTATCATTACTAACATAAGTAAAATCATAGCTGCCACTATTCCAGTAGATGCTACGGCAGATTTTGCCACATCTTCACTAATTTGTGCTAGTATCAAGCCCCTTCCAGAAACTTTGTAATCTCCCTCAAATTCATTCAAACCACTGTCAATACTATTAACAAAATCTACAGTTTCTTGCCAATCAAGAGAAGGTGCATAGAAACTAATCACTGTTTGTTTAAAATCACCTCTGAGGTATCTAAATGTCAAATCTTGATTAGCATCAACCCAATTTTGTAATTGTAACCATTCTGGACTTTCACTTTCTAAACTGTCTAATATATTTCTTAATTCAGAATCCTTGGTTGCTTCCAATTCTAATATTTCCCAAACTCCAGTTTGTTCTGAAATACTATCATCAGAATCCAGAACTGACATTGCATTTAGATAAGCATTTTTTCCAGATTCACTGAATACATCTGTATTTATTACAACATAAAGAGGTGCAGTATTTTGTCCAGAAAAATCATCACTTAAAATAAGAAAATCAGCTACTACCGGAATATCTTCATCCAGTTGATCTCTAAAATCAAATCCAATTTCTAATTGTGATATTCCTGCACCTACAGGAAAGGAAATCAGTAGAGCAGCAACAATAACTGTTATTGGATTTAGTGTCTGTTCACCTGACCATCTTGAGAATTTACTTTCTTCAACCTTAACGGATTTTAGTAATGTAATATTTTGAGGTTTTAGGATGGTAAGTACTGCTGGAAGAGCAGTCACTGAAAGTAAATAGATGAAAAATAATCCAACAGCAATTACTGTACCAAAAACTACTAAGAAATTCTGGGCAGATAACCTAAAACTAAGAAAACCTACCATATCAGTAAATATTGCTACAACTAATGCTGCCGAGGTCAGAACTGTTCCAGTTTTCATTGCTTTGGCTCTTATTTCAGCAGAAAACTCTGCCATTGTTTCTTTTCCTTCAGAATCTAAGTTAACTAATTCTTCTCTATACCGTAATACTACATGTAAGCCGTAATCAACTCCTATTGCCAAAAGTAGAATTGGAATACTATTCATAGCACCATTAAATTCTAGTTTTAAAATACCTGCAACACCATAAGTAGCACCAATTGCTAATAAAGTCAAGAAAATGACAATACTGGTATCTCTTAAACTTCTAAATTGCCTCCATAATATGATTCCCAAAATAACAATTGATGCACTAGTTAGAATTCCAATTTCAGCTCCAAGATTTCCCGCCTGTTCTTCAGCAAATCTAGAAAATCCAAAAACAGTTATAGTTGAGCCATGACTATCTTGCAACGTTTTTTCTAAGTCGACAGTCATCTGACTTACAATTGGTGAAACTTCAGTATCTAACTCCACATTATGAATTGCAGGTTTTGTATCTACTGCTAAAGTTACCAATGCTATGTTAGCTTCAGTCCAGGGATTTTCTCTCATATCTGCAGGAAACATACTCATCATTGAAGTTCTCAAATCTATCTCTTGCAATGCATTAAGTGGAGATAAAATAGCCATAGCTTGTCCTTGGAGTTGAATAATTGAGATATTTTGTGATTCACTTCTGTTTTCTGTAAGTCCTGAAACTATTCCAATTAGCCTCAGGATTTTATCCTGATTATTTTCTCCGCTGTCCATTCTACTTTGCCAATCCTTTGGATTTGTGACACTCCAGTTATCCAAATCTCCAGAATCAGGATATTCGGTAGAGGGAATTGATTGTAGAGTAATTATTGCATCAGAAATTGTATTACTTAGATTTACATCATCAGACATCATAACATCTAGCAAAGCATTTTCAACTGTTTCTGACCATTTATCCGAACCTGGGTCCTGAATTTGTTGCCAGTAAATTACTGAACTTGCTGGACCAGAGTTTGCAGCCCCTCCAAATAACGGATAATGATATTCTATCATATCAGATTTTTTTAACATATCAGATTCAATATCTGCAAGTAAATTCCATGTTTCAATAGTTTCTAAATCTCCAGCTCCAAATCTTACCACAGATCTAACTAAGTCTACATCTACTGTATATGTATCTTCTACTTCATACAACAAGTCTGTAGTTTCATTTTCCGGATAAAATGCATCCTCAGAATTATCAAAAACTATGAATCTTGCAAACGAAGATAATGTCAAAATACCTAATATTACAATACTGATAACGATTTTTGGCTTATCTATAGAAATTTCACTTAGCCTATCAAATGGATTTTTCATGCTATTGCTCCTTGAGATTTAATTACTTTTAATGCCTTTTTCACATGTCCAGTTACTCCTAATTGACTGGTATGTGCAAAGGCAATAGTGCCTTCGGGATCAATTACGAATGTAACTCTTGCGCGAAGAAAACCAAAGTCTTTCTTCAATTTCAATGCTTTTGCAAGTAATCCACCTTCATCACTCAATAGAGAATATTGTAGTTTATATCTCTGCTTGAATTTTCTATGAGATTCAACAGAATCAGATGATACTCCATAGAGTGAAATTCCTTGTTCTGTAAATTGTTCATATCTGTCTCTGAATGAGCAAGACTGGAGCGTACATCCTGGTGATTCATCTTTAGGATAAAAGAACATCACAGTCCACTTACCATAAACATCTTGACTTGTTACTAAGTCCCCTTCATCATTTAAGCAATTAAAATTAGGCAAAATAGTTCCTACTAAATATTCATGAGAATCTACCAAGTAGTCATCTCCATTTTCCGAGAGAATCTCTCAATGCAGGTTCTAATTCCTCATGAACAAATTCATATCCTGATTCTTGAAGTCTCTTTGGCATCACTCTTTGACTATCTAGAGTTAGTTTTACTCCCATTTCTCCGAACATTATTTTCATGACAAATCCTGGTAATGGTGCGAATGCTGGACGCCTCAAAACTTTACCAAGAGTTTTTGCAAATATCTTTTGCCTGACTGGATTTGGCGCTGTAAGATTATATGCACCTTCAGTATCTTCACTCATCATCAAGTGGTACATGGAATAAATTTGATCATCCATTGAAATCCAAGACATCCATTGCTTACCTCCTCCAATAGGTCCTCCTCCTCCCATTTTTGCTGGTAGAAGCATTTTACCTAATGCACCACCAACTGCAGACATTACAATACCTGTTCTGGTATGAATAGTCCTAATTCCAGCTTTCCTTGCAGAATCAGCACTATTCTCCCATTTTTCGCAAATTTCTGTGAGATAATCATCACCTATGCTAGTATTTTCATCTACAATTTCATCTCCTCTATTTCCATAATATCCTATTGCGCTTGATACCATGAATAATTCAGGTTTATTTTCTAGACTGGCTAGAGTATTACTCAATAATGTTGTACTATCAACTCTACTATCTCTGATTGCAGCCTTCCTTTTCTTACTCCATCTCTTATCGCCTATTCCTACGCCACCTAGATGGATTACTATATCAAAACCTTCTAATTCACTAAAATTAATCTTTCCTTTCGAGGGATCCCAAGATATTTCTTTTTTATTGGAATCAGCTTCTCTTCTAACTAGCCTCCAAACATCATGATTACCAGTATCCAAAAAAGCGACTAATTGTGTTCCAATCAAACCAGACGAACCAGCAACAAGTATTTTCTTCCTTTTCAAGTGATTAAATTTATTGTGATTTTCCATATCTCTAACAAGTCTAAATTCTCTTGCATTGAACATAGATGAAATCCTTCCAGTCACTAAAGATCCACCGAGTACTTTGTCTACTAGCATTCCTAGAGGTCCAAAAGGAACGCTGTATGTTACATCATCAACAACTGTAGTAATTCCATCAACTTCTGTAAGATAATGGTCATGGTCCCATTTCCAAAAAGGACCTTTTACCATTGTATCTGCAAAATATGCCTTTTTTGTACCATTTGGTTTTTCATAACCTGTATGTTCTGCAACCCAAGTCATTTTGAAAAAAGGTGCACCTGGCGCAGGAAATCTGAATACTCTTTGAGAACCAACTTCTAAAGATTCATCCGCTCTAACTTCTTCTGCAACCTCCCAAGGTGGCATCAATCTCCTAAATGATCCTTCATGTTCAAACCAATCAAATGTAGATTCTATATCTGCATTTACTTTGGTTTCATGTTTGTAATTTGTTGGCATCTCACAACCTCTGTATCTCTCTAGGAATTGGAGCATCTTCTGACCATCTGTTGATGTAATTATTCAATTTTAACTTCCTCCTAGCACTCTCAGTAGTCATGTAACGTACTTTCCCAAATACTGGTCTTTCTGGCCCCCATGCTCTGTCATGACGTCCCAAGACCCAAAATATTCCTGTGTAAGAGTTTGGATCTCTACCATCTAATGCCCATCTATCATTAATTTTTATCATCCAATCGGCAGCAGTATTAGGATCTGGCGCCCACTCTAGGATTTTCTTTCCCCAAACCATCCTCATGTAATTATGAATCAAACCTGTTCTTAGCAACTCTCTTTGAGCAGCATTCCAAACATCATCATCAGTTTTTGCATTTTCAATATCATCGAATGTATATGGTTTACGTTCATCTCCTGCGTGGTCTTCTAAGGATTTTTTTGCCCAATTTGGTATTGAGTCGATTGATTTATGATCTCTCCTGTAATGGGCAAAATTAAATCCTAATTCTCTCCATGTAATTATTTGGTCTAGGAATGACTCCTCACTTTCTGACAATCCCCACCATCCAGATCGTGTTCCTTTGCCCATATCCTCAAAACAAGTCATATCATAACTCCAATTGCTTCTTTTGAAGAGCTCAACAACAACTTCTATTGTTGATATGTGACCAAAATGAAACCAAGGTGAAAGCGTACTTACAGCTGGATTTTCAGTACTATTTCTGTCGGTAGCATATCTTTTGAGATTAATTTCTAGGAAAACTTCCATTCTTTTTAATGCTTCAAATCTACCGCCTCTCATTTTTTCAACAGGTTTAACCTCATGGTCTATGTTCAATGGAGCCATTGCAACTTCTGAAATTTTTCCTGCTTCCCCAATTCTCCACAACCATTCCAATGGTGTAAATTCTACTTCAACTGCTGCAAACAGAGATGCCATTTCTTTCTGGTTAAACCTAAGGTTAGTTGATACTGATTCCATTGAATTCTCTAATGGTAGATTTAGTAATGCTTCTGCCATACTTCTTTGTACATGTTTTCTAAATGAGTATGCCGTCAAATGTTCTTTGCCAGCCCATGCCATGGGTAATATCCCATTTGAATCCGCAGCCTCTGTGTTAACTTTGCATATTCTAGCTGCTTTTTCCATAATGGTTCTTGGTAAATATGTCGGATAATCATCAACTATTACAGAACATGCGTGAGTTGATAATTTAGCAAGAAGCTTATTTCCTGAATCTTTGTGAGTCTCAACCCATGGAAGATATGTGATATTATTATCTTCGAAAATTTTGATGTTGTCTAGCATACCTTGAACAGAAAATGCTAGTATTCTTTCATTTGCCCAATCATGTCTGATTGACATACATTCAACAACTAGTACTGGTTTATTCAATTCTAATGCTAATTCTACTGCTCTATCCATAGCAGCATTATAGTGAAATCTTCTTGCAGAGGTCATCCAATATAGAATATAATCCCCTGATGGATCAATAGACTCATTATTTAAGCTACGAATTCGAGGCGATTCTGGTCTAAAAATATTCATCACGTAGCCTCTTCGGAGGTTTGCTTATACCCTATTACCTATAAGTAAGTGTTTTCAAATGTGAATTAAAAACAGATTGTAATAAACATCAATTCATAAGTAAGTGTACAATTCAGCAAGTATGACTATACAAGTTAGAAGAGAAGCTGAACCAGTAGATATTGAAGCCGATGCCCTGCTACCTACAGAGCATGGTAACTTCAGAGTGAGGGTAACCGTAGACTCCAAAGGAAAAGAACACTCCCTGTTGTACGCAGGGGACTTAAATTCCGTAAAATCGCCGTTAATAAGGATACATTCCGAATGCTTAACCGGCGATGCCTTTGGTTCCATGAAGTGTGATTGTGGACCGCAACTAAGACTTTCAATGCAAAAAATTCAGGAAGAAGGAGTTGGAGCAGTTGTTTACCTCAGACAAGAAGGTCGTGATATTGGTTTACATTCTAAGATACAAGCATATGCATTACAGGACGAAGGTTATGATACTCTAGATGCCAATTTAGCACTAGGCCTACCTGCTGACGCTAGAGATTACAAAATTGCTGCAGATATGTTGAAGGACTTCGGAATCAACAAAGTTAGAATGATGACGAATAATCCTCTTAAAATAAAAGGTTTAGAAGACAATGGCATCTCAGTTCAGAAGAGATTCTCTCATGTCAGTGGTGTTTCAAAAGACAATAAAAACTACCTTGAAACGAAAAAAAATAGAATGGGACATATGCTCTAAAGCAATTAAGTTTTAATCTATTAACAATGGAGGTTAAATTATGTCGTCATTAATTGGTTCTACTGCACCAGAATTTACTTTGAACACCAGTGATGGTGAATTGTTTTCGTTATCTGATTTAAATGGTCAATGGAAAGTACTATTTTTCTATGCTAAAGACGGATCACCTACCTGTAAAAGGGGATGCCTATCTTTTAAAGACCAATATGATTTATTCCGCTCTTTAACTCCTCCTGTAGAAGTCATTGGCATAAGCCAAGATACAATAGAACAACATAAAGAATTCAAGGAAGAATTACAATTACCATTCACATTACTATCCGATCCTGATAGAAAAGTTGCGGTAGAATATGGTGTAGCTAATCATTTGGGATTATTTCCAGCAAAATCATCTTTTTTATTAGGCCCCGACAATACCATTCATCATGTGTATGATTGGTTATTTAGGCCTAGGACTCATGTGGCGAAAATACTTTCCGCGATGAGTAGAATTACTGATGGAGACAGGTTCGAATGAGTTGGAATACACTATTAATTGATGCTGGACTATCTGAAAGAGAAGCTGAGGCAGTGATCGTATTATCTGCAAAACCAAATCTAAAGGCCAGCGAATTAGCAAAGGAACTTGGAACTACGAGATTAGATGCATATAATTCTCTTGAACGATTGCAAAGCGGCGGATTAGTTACAGTAACAGTGGATAGGCCTATGAAATTTTCAAGCCCTCCTTTAAAGAATGTTCTGGAACACTTGATTAATATCAGGAAAGAGCAGTTGAAGAAAATTGAACAAGGATTTGAGGATATCAAGGAAGGAAAAATACAAGATATTCAAGAAGACATCACTCTCGATTTGGAAACAGATCCAAAGTTTGCAGTGCTAAAAGAAAGGGTACACATATTCTCAAAAATAGAAAAAATGGCTCTTGAGTCTCAGCATTCCCTAATCTTGACATTAGGTAAATTTGGTATACTTCATTTGTGCAGAAGTACTGCCTTATCAGAAGTAAATAAAGCTGCAAAAAGAGGCGTTGAAGTAAAAGTAATGGCACAACTAGATCGACGTACGATACGATTCTTCTCTGAATTAGACTCAACAATTGAAGTAAGACATAGTGATGATTTGGAATCACAAGGAACCGTAATGGATCAATTAGAAGCTATTCAATACCTCAACACTGAGGAAAATCCGGTAGGTAGAGGAAAAACCGATGCTGCTCTTCTCATTCAGTCATCACCATTCGCAGAATCTCAGAGAAACTTAATTGAAAGTATTTGGGAAGAAGCTATACCTTTTGAATTAGCATCAAAGAGGTTTACCGAAGAAAGAATAGTTGACCCATTAAAGCTAACTTTAGAGGGAGGCTCCTTTTTAGATCGAATTAGGGATGTATTGCAAATATCCGAAGAATTACCAGAATCTGATTCTCCATTTAATTTAGATGCCTTTATGGCATCTGGCCTAGAAATAAGTGATGCAAGGAAAAAGTTAGGAAAAGGTGGAATTTCCAGCCTCAATACATTTGGAATTGATATTGGATCATTACTCCGTCAGGTAGGTAACCGAATAGGCGAAGAACTTGCATTTAGTTTGAGGAAAATTGATGGACATGTAGAATTCCTTAGTGAAATGATGGATTGGTATGAATATGCAGGTCTTGGAGAACTAAGTTATGATGCAGATCCAATCTTTCATATCAAAGTACATCTCTTACCAGATGCTGACAACTCAGATCAACTCCC
>TARA_B100001113_G_scaffold214086_1_pt1 | contig 10171 bp, 5 predicted proteins | sample TARA_B100001113 | Tara Oceans TARA_B100001113 (sample SAMEA2622402) | marine metagenome | biome: marine biome (ENVO:00000447); feature: deep chlorophyll maximum layer (ENVO:xxxxxxxx); material: "saline water (ENVO:00002010), including plankton (ENVO:xxxxxxxx)" | depth 50 m | reverse complement strand
TTGAGGATATTCTTTATTGCTTTAATATTCTGGTAATGGTAGTTGCTGTTTATGAGTACAAACTATCGAAAATGCTTACGATAAAATAGAATTAACAAAATCATTCCAACCGAAATCCCTGCATCTGCTAAATTAAAAACAGGTCGGAAAAAAATGAAATGTTTATTTGCAAAAAAAGGCAACCAATCAGGCAGGTGGGTGTTTATTAGCGGAAAATAAAACATATCTACAACTTTTCCCTTTAAAAACCCTTCATATCCTCCAGAAGATGGAAGAAACTCAGCGATTTTATTGTAACTGTCATTAAAAAAAACGCCGTAAAAAACCCCATCAATAATATTTCCAATTGCACCCCCAATAACCAAACCAAGAGAAATAAGAACACCGTTTGGGAGGCTTTTTTTTGTTAGCTCATTTACATAGTAAACACCCCAGACAACTACAATAACCCTAAATATACTGAGTAAAACCTTTCCAGTTTCGCCACCAAATTCTAGCCCAAAAGCCATTCCATTGTTCTCAGTGAAGTGTATTATAAACCAATCAAATATTTTGAATTCTTGCCCAAGAAACATATTTGTTTTTATCCAAAACTTAAGTATTTGGTCTGCAAGGACAAGAGCAAGAGTAGTAAGGAGTACTTTTCTCAAAGGATGTTATTGTGCTTTTTTTGCCTCAATGCTTAATGTTGCATGAGGAACTAATTTAAGACGTTCTTTAGAAATAAGCTTTCCGGTAACACGACACACACCATACGAATTGTTTTCAATTCTAATTAAAGCATTTTTAAGATTAACTATAAACTTGGCTTGTCTTTCAGCTAATTTTGTGTTTTCTTCTTTAGAAAGTGTAGTTGAGCCCTCTTCAAATGCCTTAAAAGTAGGGGAAGTATCTTCTGTTCCATTATCAGCATCATTAGCACAAGAAGCTCTTAAAATTGCAAGATCTTCTTCTGCACTTTCAATTTTTTTTAAAATTAATGCTTTGAATTCTTTAAGTTCTGTTTTGGTATATGTTGTTTTTTCTTTCATTTTATATCTTCTCAATTAAAACATTACAAACAATATTGTCAATCAGGCTTAATTTTTCATAATTACCATGGTTTGAAGATGAAAAATTAAGCTCAGTAGCCAATGTTTCATTACAAATATAATTCAAATTATTATTAAACGCCCTTTCAATATTCTCATTTTTTTCAATCTGTATGGTTATTCTATCTGTCACTAAATAATCTTTTTCTTTTCTTAGGTTTTGTAATCGATTAACAAACTCTCTCGCAAGCCCCTCATCTTTTAGCCCTTCATCCAACTTAACATCAAGCGCTACACTAAAATGCTCATTTGTAGCAACAGAGTAGCCTTCAATTTCTTTTGACAAGACCTCAATGTCTTCTATTGTGATGGTTTCTCCATTTTTTAAAACAAGCTGTCCAGTTTTTTCTATTTGGTTAATTTGATCCGTATTAAGTGAATTTATAGCCCTACTAATCTCTTGTATTTTACTGCCATACTTTGGGCCTAATAATTTAAAGTTGGGCTTAGCTGTTTTAGATAGCATTTCAGAATCTTTATCAATAATCTTTATATCTTTTAAGTTTGTTTCAGCTAAAATAATTTGCTTTGCCTCAACAATTCCCTTTTCAACAAAACTGCTCGAAGGAGCAACAAGGGCGCTTTGGAGAGGTTGTCTTACTCTAATTTTTTCTTTTTTTCTTAAAGACAAAATAGAAGAGGACAGGCTTTGTGCTAACTGCATTTGTGATTCAAGGCTATGATCTATATATGCTTCGTTAAAATCTGGAAATTCAGACAAATGAATTGAAGAAGAATTTTTATTTAGGTCTTGATATAGACGGTCCATATAAAAAGGGGCAATAGGACACGAAATCAATGAGGTGTTTATCAGGCACTCATATAAAGTGCTATAGGCATTCTTTTTATCTGTATTGTATTCTCCCTTCCAAAACCTCCTTCTGTTTAATCTTATATACCAGTTACTTAATTTGTTAATTACAAATTCTTGAATAGCTCGACTAGCCTTAGTTGGCTCATAATCTTCATAATAGCCCTCAACATCTTTAATTAGCGAGTGCATTTCAGAGATTATCCATTTATCAGTTTTATCTCTATTACAGACAGGGAAAGCATTTTTGTCATATTTAAAATCATCAATGTTTGCATATAAGGCATAAAACGAATACGTATTATATAACGTGCCAAAAAACTTTCTTTTCACTTCAAGAATTCCCTCTTCATCAAACTTAAGATTATCCCATGGCTGTGCATTTGAAATCATATACCACCTAGTGGCATCTGCCCCATGTTTTTGTATAGTTTCAAATGGATCAACAGCATTGCCCAGTCTTTTAGACATCTTGTTTCCTTCCTTATCTAGAACCAAGCCGTTAGAAACAACATTTTTGTATGCAACAGAATCAAACAAAAGCGTTGAAATTGCATGTAAAGTAAAAAACCAACCCCTTGTTTGGTCGACCCCTTCAGCTATAAAATCTGCCGGAAACTGATTTTTAAAATTAGACTTGTTTTCAAAAGGATAATGCAACTGAGCATAAGGCATTGCCCCAGAATCAAACCAAACATCAATTAGGTCTAGTTCTCTTTTCATCATCTCTCCATCAGAAGAAGCTAAAATTATATCATCAACATAAGGGCGGTGCAAATCAAAAACATCATAGTTTTTTTCTGAAAAATCATTTGGCACAAATTTTGCCAGAGGATTTTCTTTCATAAAACCAAGCTCAATAGATCGATCAATTTCATTTTTAAGCTCTTCTATTGAGCCAATACAAATCTCTTTATCACCAGTCACAGTTCTCCAAATAGGCAATGGGACCCCCCAAAATCTAGATCTAGATAAATTCCAATCTACAAGATTTTCTAACCAATTACCAAACCTTCCCTCGCCAGTTGATTTAGGCTTCCAGTTTATAGTGTTATTAAGCTCTAACATTCGTTCTTTATGCTTAGTTGTTTTAACAAACCAGCTATCAAGAGGATAATATAAAATAGGCTTGTCTGTTCTCCAGCAATGAGGGTAACTGTGCTCATACTTTTCAGATTTAAAAAGCAGTCCTAACTCTTTTAATTTTATTACTATTTGCACATCTGCCGAAAGCTTTGGCTTTTTATCAGCTTTGTCATAATATTCATCTTTTACATATTGACCACTAAAATCACTCACTTCTTTTGTAAATCTTCCTTGTTGATCAACAAGAGTTAATGATCCAATACCATTTTTTTTAGCAACCATGTTATCGTCAGCCCCAAAACTTGGCGCTAAATGCACAATTCCAGTTCCATCTTCAGTAGTTACAAAATCACCAGAAAGGACCCTGAAGGCATCCCCATTTTCAGGTTGAGAGTACTTAAGGAGCTGATCATAGTTGAGCCCAACTAAATCATCACCAATAAACTCATCAATAATATTGTATGGAAGACTTTTATCACCAATAGAATACTTTTCCAAATTACTCCCCTCTGCTTCAGCATTAAAATATTTTGACATAAGTTCTTTGGCTAGTATAACAGTGTTTTTTGCACCAGTATATTGATTGACTGTATCAACAAGAACATACGTTATTTTTTTTCCAACAGCTAGCGCAGTATTAGAAGGAAGGGTCCACGGAGTAGTTGTCCAGGCCAAAAGATAAATTGGGTTTTTCGTTTTTTTAAAAAGAAAACTGCTAACCTCATCATTTAAAAGTTTAAATTGAGCAACAGCAGAAGTATCCTTTACATTTTTGTAACATCCCGGCTGATTAAGTTCGTGAGTGCTTAGTCCGGTTCCAGCTTTAGGCGAAAAGGGCTGAATAGTATGCCCCTTATATAGCAGGTTTTTTTTATGTAATTCTTTTAGCAACCACCACACACTTTCAATATACTTGTTGTCATATGTTACATATGGGTTTTGCATATCAACCCAATAGCCCATTTGATCAGTTATATCTTCCCAGGCTTTTTTGTACTTCATTACATTAACTCTACAAGCTTTATTGTAATCTTCTATAGAAATTTTTGTTCCAATATCTTCTTTAGTTAAGCCAAGCTCTTTTTCTACTCCTAACTCAACAGGAAGACCATGCGTGTCCCAACCCGCCTTACGATTAACTACAAATCCTTTTAGTGTTTTATATCTGCAAAACAAATCCTTAATTGTTCTAGCAATAACATGGTGAATACCAGGCATCCCATTAGCAGATGGGGGTCCCTCATAAAAAGTGAAGCCATCAATGTTTTTTGAATCTTTAATGCTTTTTTCAAAAACAGACTCATTGTTCCAAAAGCTTAAAACATCTTCTGCAATTTTTGGTAGATTTAAACCACTATATTCCTTGTATTTATTCATTTTTAGTACAGGCTAATCCCTGCAAATATAACTTTTGCAATCAAGATAAACAATGAAAATAATTCTATTTATTTTATAAAGAATTTCTTCTCAACACTACCATCATCATAGATAAAAATCAAAGGGGTATTGTACTTGTGATTTGACTTTTTACCCAATAAGTCTGTTATATAAACAAGTTGTTTTTTAGTAGACAAAGGGCTTTCAATATTTCCAGAGATAGAGTAATATTTATAAAACTCATATTCAGCTCTTTCTGGTGACATAACCATTGCTTGAGAATTTCTTGCCTTTAAGTAAAACTTTACCAATGGAGATGAAGAAAATGGCATGTAGCAAGAATATATGTTGTCATTTGCAACAGCATCCCCATTTGTCCCGTCATCAAACATATTGAATGATTGGAATTTTGAGTTATACTCACTAGTAGTGGCCATAATTTCTACATAGGATTCATTAGTTACATTAGCAGTTACTATACCTCCATTTACCTCAACATTAAATATGTTAGGTGGACTAGCAGAAATCTCAGGATGACTTAGTAGAAAAGGAATGCGATTTCTTAATGTTGACATGATTCCGCCAAAACCATAACCTCCCCAAGCCCAATTACTTATATCTTGTTCTACATTATTAAAATAGTCAGCAGTAGAAAACAATTTATGAGGATCACTATCAACACCAGTGTATGCCATTGCTTGCATGTCTTGAACTTCAGCCCTAATTTGGTTAGTGTCTAGCTCGTTAATAACAGTTCTTAGGTGGGCAGTATATTGTCTTCTATAGTTTGCATTATTAAATAGGTAGGCAGTAAGCGGCCGATATAAGGTTGGGTCAGCCCCATAATAAGGATCGTAATGAGCAGGATGATTAGCCCCCATTGGGGTGAAAATATCCCAGCCTAATAAAGCATTTATAAAGCTCTGACTAAGATCCCATGGAATCATTTGAAAAAGCCCATCTTCAGTTTGGTACATATAATAGTTATGTACATAATATCCATTATATGTATCAAAATTACCTACAACTGTATTTACAGCAAAAGCCCAAAGAACTCTATCTATATTTACAAATGAATCAAGTATAGCAGGAGTAAAATTTAAGGCGTATATCATATCAATAAGCTCTTTCCATCCATGTTCTGATTTTCGATCATAACTCGAATAATATAATGTGCTATCAGAGGATCCGTACCAAGTTAAACCGGGATAACCACCAGGAGGAGTTCCTGTTGTATCACAAAACATACCACTTGCATCACACTTAAATAAAGCACCATCGTCATAGTCAAAATGTTTTTTTGCAAACTGTTTGTTTATAGACTCAGTATTAACATACATACCTAAATAATTTCCTTGAACATTTAACTTCATTAGGTTTACTTCTGGTGAAGGAAGATATTTTCTATAAATCTTTGAGGCAATATATTCCTTTTGAAAAGTAGCATCCATCCAGGCATTTGCAAGCTTTAATTTATTATAGCCCAATAATTGTTGGCCAGCAATCCAGAAGTTCATATCCAGGTTATAAGGCACCTTTGGGATACCATTATCATTTGGCATGCAAAATGTAGAATTACCTTTATATCTAACCCCAACACTATCTAAAGTTATGTCCCCAAGGGTTATACTTGCAGGAATTCGATATTTTGGATCAGTAAAAAAAGAGTTTTTTAAAATAGTATGGTAATTGGGGTCCTGAAAATTAACATATAATGTTCTTAAGGAGTCTTTTTCGTAAATTCCACCAGGACCATCATAAAATACTTGCGGGTCATGATTAAATAAAGTTTGACCGTTAGAACTAATTGAGATTAAAAAGGCAAAAAGAGAAAATAATAAAAGCTGGGTTTTTTTTATTTTCACTATCTTAATATATTAATATTGTCCTGCTTAAAATATTTCCACCCTTCAATATCTTGGTATGAAACTTCGTAAATGTATGTTCCGTGAGGCAGCTTAAAACCTTTAGATTGGTGCCTGCCATCCCAACCATTTTCAACACTTAGATCATCAATATTTACTGTAGAGTACACAACTTCATTTGATCTATTATAAATATTAATTGTAAAGCTGCTTTCTCTTATCCCGTGATAGCTAATAAAGAAGCGATCATTAATATCGTCTGAGTTAGGAGAGAAAGAATTTGGAATATATATCCAGTGATCATCAGTTATGTTTAAGATTTTATAAGTTGAGTCTGCACAGCCAGCAATATTTATAACCTTTAAGGAGATTTGATATTGACCAACCTCTTGAGGATAGGTGTATTTTGGGTTTTTAGATGTGCTTGTTCCAATATTATCACCAAAATCCCAATCCCAACTATAGACGCTTGAAGAAGACTTGTCTATCATTTCGATTGTTGTAAATAGAATTGAGGTTTCATTAGGGTTTAGCTGAAAATCAGCAACAGGGGCATCTGAAATAGTTACAAAACCTTGGCCGCTTAAATTCCCTTGCTCAACTGCATCTGAAAAGCTCAATAAATCATAAACCCCCTCTGTATTTGTTGATATAATATAAGGATTGTCAATAGTAGTTATTTGAGGCTGAGCAACTCCATTGATAGAGTATTCAAATGTATATGGGGCAATACCAGTAAAGGCAACATTAATATTTGCGGAATTTTCTTTATTTGAACAAATTGTGTCGCTTCCTGAAATGAATGCTGTAATAGTTGGCAATAAGTAAAGGTTTAGGGTAATTGTATCATAATGATTTGCATAAAAAGACATGTTTTCACTTGTGTTTTGTGGCATTATCATGCTACTATCACTTGCCCAATTACTAAAGCCATACAAAGGGTCTATGTTTGCGCTAACATTTACCGTGTCCCCAAGGACGTAATTAATTGTTGTAGGATATGCTCCTAAAATATTTCCATCAACAACAATGTCAGAATTTGTTCCAATTGGGTTTATTTTAAAAGTTACATCTCTAGTTTCAACAGGAGGAATAAAATTTGCAATAACAGTAACATCACCCTGTAAATCTAAAACTAATGTGTCTACATTAGGATCGTAAACATATACTCCGCTTGGGAGAACTTCCCAGTTTTGGAAGGTGCCACTCTTTACTTCAAAAGGGAGATTAACCCCCCCATATCTTTGATCTGTCCAGCCTGTGTTTGTCTGGTTAATTAAATTTCCATCACTCATCTCTACCTCTCCAATTCCAAGAATTTGAACTGTAACATTATGAGGACCAGAAAGAGCTGGGTAACAAGGGCCAAACCCAGCATTCATTATGCTACATCTTGCATTTATAAAATCTCTAACATCTTGCACATTTGACTGCCACTCTGTATAGGTCCCTCCCCATTTTGCAATTTGTCTTGGCATTTCCGGATCAATAACATTTATCATGCTATCTAAAATTGCAATCATAGTATCACAGGATAAATATCCATTTGCCAAGTCTTGCCATCTATTAAGATAGTCATCAAAAAAATCCTCATTATTTAAGAGCTCATTCCAAATAGGAATATGACCCTGTCCACCAGGGTCACTAAGACTGCTTGGGTCGCAAGGGTCAGCATTAACAGACATGGTTGGCACACCAGTATAGTTTGTCCCATGATCAAATGTGTTATCCATATCCCACAATGTATATCTCCACTTCTTTTTTTCCCCCGCAGTATCTAAACCTCTCCACCAAGCGGTATTCCAATTAAGCCAATCTCCACAAACCACATATGAGTTAAGCAAAAAGTAATCAATAATACTTCCTGTATTGTATTGGCTCTTTACTGTTTGGTAATTTGCCTGGTTTGCCATCGAATTCGTTGTAATATAATTTTTTAAGTTATCCCAATCAGTTTGTGCTTGCGCACCTCCATATTCAACCCAGGTATTTCCCCATGTTTTTAAGTATTGAAGGTTGTTTTTATCTTGATCGTAATAATAGTCAGTAAAATCATGGTCATCTACTTTTTCTCTCATTTCATACACCCCCCAATATTCTCCGTTTAGATATAGTATACACGATTTCGTTGACCTCTCATCTAATCGAAGATCAGCAAGCTGAGATAAATGATGAATATATGCGTCTCTAATGTGCGCACCTGAACTTCCATATGAAAAAGGGTAATTGTCATTTGCTGCGCATTTAACAATAATTCTTTGAAATTTATCTCTACTTTTTGTGTCAAAAACCTTATCCTGTAAAGCATGATTATATCCAAACTGATCCCTCATAACAAAATCAAATCCTCTTTGGTCATAAGCCCAAGAGTCGTTACCATGTTTATTAAACTCTCCTGAACCCTTGTTTATTAAAATACCATTTTCATCAAACCATTCAATAGTTCCTAGAGGCTCATGAGGAGTTCCACTCCACCAACTACCCAAGGTTCTTACCCCATCTTCAATTAGTACCGCGACACTATCTCCTGAAACTGACAAAATAGGAACTGTATGAGTATCATTAATGAAAAATGTATGGTAGTCAATAAAGCTTGATGGAACAGACCCATTAGTACTATAAGCAACGGCTTTTACAACAGAAGTAGCTGAAATGTTAAAAGGCCCAGTATATAAATTAGAAGTATTATCTGGCTTACTACCATCAGTTGTGTAATAAATTAATGCATTTGGATCAGTTGAACTTAAGGTTAGATCAAATGGAGCATTATAATATCCTGATGATTGAGAAAAAGAAGGCATTGGGGCATATTCAAGCATTGCGCCAGTATTGTTTGCATTAGGTGTTGCGCTTGTAAAAACAGACCAGCCTGTACTTCCATTAACATCTCTTCCTCTAGAATGAGATTTTTGTGTTGGAACAACAGAAATAGAATCTATAAAACTACCTGTTGCATCCGAAAGGATAAAAACCTCATTAAATTTAGTTTGAGTAATTTTAAAGTTTGTATGTGCAAATCCACCAACAATTTCATCAAGACCAGAACAGTATATAATAGCAACACTATTAGCACTTATTATAAATGAGCTGGGAAATTGCCATTTAGTTGGGTTAGCCGTCTTATCTGAAAGATACCAGCCATTTAAATCTACATCTGAGTTAGTTGTATTATAAAGTTCAACCCAATCTTCATATTCCCCATAATTATCCTGATGGCTATCAAAATTTGATGCTGAGAATTCATTAATAACAATTTGAGCAAAAAGGCTATTAACAAAAATCACAAAAACAAAGAGAAGACACTTTCTTAACATTAATACAAAACTTTAATTCACAAAGATAAAGAATATTTATTAGAGTAAATCAATAAAAATTACACCTTTTTAATGTGTTAAAATTAGATATCGTTTTCTAATTTTGCAATAGGTTTTTAAAAAACATTAATGTCCAATAATATTAGAGAAGATATAGAGTTGTTTAATCAAATTGTAGACAATCTCCTTGTCGATGAGATTAATAATCCACTGGCAAAAAGGATTAAACCAGAAAATTTACATCAAGAGATAGACCTTTCATTAAACGACAAGCCTAGCTTAGATAATGAGTTTAAAGAAAATCTTCAAAAACTAATTCTTTCTACTCCAAAATCATCTTCTAAACTGTTTTTTAATCAACTTTTTGGAGGTCGTCACAGCAAAGGGGTTTTAGGAGATTTGCTTGCAGTATTGTTAAACAATTCTATGGCAACATACAAAATAGCAGGGCCACAGGCTGGTGTAGAAAAAGAAGTAATTAAAAAAATATGTGAGATCATAGGCTACCCTAAAGATTCTGCTGGCACATTCCCTACCGGTGGTTCTATGAGTAATTTTATGTCTATGGTAATTGCCAGAGATCAAAAAAACACAGAAATAATTAATAAAGGGTTCAAGCAAAATTAT
>TARA_B100001113_G_scaffold80949_1_pt1 | contig 10173 bp, 14 predicted proteins | sample TARA_B100001113 | Tara Oceans TARA_B100001113 (sample SAMEA2622402) | marine metagenome | biome: marine biome (ENVO:00000447); feature: deep chlorophyll maximum layer (ENVO:xxxxxxxx); material: "saline water (ENVO:00002010), including plankton (ENVO:xxxxxxxx)" | depth 50 m | reverse complement strand
TACTACAATCTTGCGAACGCTGAAGCAATCACACTCAGTGGACAAGTAAGTATTCGTTGGATTGAAGGGAAGGTAAATAGTTACCTGAACAAACTACTAAAAACTGAGGATCAAGATTATGTTATTGCTTCCGATACTGACAGCATCTATGTCTGTCTTGATTTACTTGTACGCAATGTATTTCCTGACCCGAAAATTTCTTCAGAGAGGATCGTCAGTTTCATCGACGCTGCTTGCAAAGAAAAAATAGAACCTTTTATCACTAAGTCATATCAAGAACTAGCAGATTATGTTGGTGCTTATGATCAGAAGATGTTCATGAAACGTGAGAACATCGCCAACAAAGGTATATGGACTGCTAAGAAACGTTACATCCTTAATGTGTGGGATAGTGAAGGTGTTCGTTATGAAAAACCTAAACTAAAAATCATGGGTCTAGAGGCAGTCAAATCTTCTACACCTGCTGCCTGTCGCACTGCAATTAGGGATTGTATGAAGGTAATTATGAATAAAGATGAGGAAGCAGCACAGAAATTTATCTCTGATTTTAGGGATGAGTTTACCTCATTGCCAGTTGAGGACATTTCATTTCCTAGAGGATGTAGTAATCTAAATAAATGGTCTAATCCCACAACACTTTATAGTAAAGGCACTCCAATTCACGTGCGTGGTGCTTTGTTGTATAATTTCTATAACAAGAAAAATAAACTTACCCATAAGTATCCTCTAATTCAGGAAGGTGAGAAGATTAAGTTTGTTTATCTGAAGACTCCTAATAAAATTAATGAGAATGTTATCAGTTACCTTGGTACATTCCCAAAAGAATTGGGACTTGACAAACAGGTAGACTATGACTTACAATTCAGTAAGAGTTTCCTTGAACCTATTAAAGTTATTATGGACACGATTGGATGGAAAGCAGAAAAAGTAGCATCACTGGAGTTTCTATTCGGATGACCACATACATTGTTGAATATCAAAAAGCATTTAGTGCTGGAGAAAATCTCTCCGCAAAAGAATTCTTTGACAAAGAAGAAGCAAAATGGTTTGAACGTGCCATGAAACGTTCGAATTATATTACAAAACTATTAGAGAAACCATGAGTTTTTTAGAAAAAATTGCAAAGGAAATTGGTAATGAGTATGCAGGACTTGTTAGTGATGGTATCTCAGCAGGAGACAGTGCTGAGTTCATTGACACTGGTAGTTACATTTTCAATGCTCTGGTTAGTGGTTCAATCTTCGGAGGTGTCCCCTCAAATAAGATCACTGCTATCGCTGGTGAGTCTAGCACTGGTAAGACTTTCTTTTGTCTTGGGATTGTCAAGCATTTTCTTGAATCAAATCCCGATGCTGGAGTAATTTATTTTGAGTCTGAGTCTGCTATCTCTAAGCAAATGATTGAAGATCGTGGCATTGACTCTAAACGTATGGTTATTGTTCCTGTTGCAACTATTGAACAATTCAGAACTCAAGCAAGCAGAGTATTAGAAAATTATGAAGATCAAACAGAAGATGAAAAGAAACCCTTAATGTTTGTTTTAGATTCTCTGGGCATGCTTTCTACACAGAAAGAAATTGATGATGTTACAGCAGATAAACAAGTACGTGATATGACTAAGAGTCAACTTATTAAAGGTGCTTTTCGTGTACTTACGTTAAGTTAGGTAAAGCAAATGTTCCAATGCTCGTTACTAATCATACATATGATGTGATCGGTTCTTATGTACCGACAAAAGAAATGGGAGGTGGCAGTGGACTTAAGTATGCTTCATCAACAATTGTATATCTATCAAAAAAGAAGGAAAAGGATGGTACGGAGGTTGTTGGAAATATTATCAAATGCAAAACGCACAAGTCCAGACTAACTAAAGAGAATTCTCAAGTTGAAACACGTTTGTTCTTTGATAAAGGTCTTGATAGGTATTATGGATTGTTAGAATTAGGTGAGAAAGGTGGACTTTGGAAGAATGTAGCAGGTAGATATGAGATGGATGGTAAGAAAGTTTATGCCAAACAAATACTTAAGGATCCAGAAACATATTTTACTGCTGAAGTAATGCAGGCACTTGATGAAATTGCCAAGAAGGAATTCTGTTATGGATTATAATCCTTTAGAGGTATCTCTAACTGATGTAATTAGACCTTCTGTCACAAGACTTGCAGATTATGTACAAGTTTATGATGACATTTGTGATGAAGAAACTTGCGACCAAATTGTAGAGGCATTTGAATCACAAAAAGAAAAACATGTCTACATCGATAGATTAAAGAGACCTACTTTTACTGAGATGAATGTATCTCAGGAATATTTGAAGAGAGATGTGACTTGGATGTCTATCCAACAACAAATCCAAGCATATTTTATTGAATCTGTTAGTAGGTATATGAGTGACTTGGATTTAGGTGCAGACTTTCCTTCTAAATATGCCTTTGAAGAGTATAGAATTAAAAAATATCGTCAACAATCTGATGATGAATTTGCAGATCATGTTGACGTTGGTGATTACAATTCTGCTCGTAGATTTTTGGTATGTTTCCTATACTTAAATGACGTAGAGGAAGGTGGAACTACAGACTTCCCAAAAATTTCACTATCAATTACCCCAAAACGTGCTAGAATATTATTGTTCCCTCCAAATTGGATGTATCGCCACGCAGGTCGTCCAGTAACTAAAGGCACAAAATACATTCTCGGAACTTATTTACACTATTTGTAATGAATTTAGAAGTAACTATCCTTAGTAATCTTGTATACAGTGAAAAGTATGCAAGGAAAGTACTTCCCTTCCTAAAGTCAGAATACTTTACTGCTCGTGAATATAAAATTGTATTCTTGGAGATCCATGAATACATTAGTCAGTATGATTCATTGCCTTCTCTCAATGCTTTAGGAATTGAATGCCAAGAAAGAACTGATCTTACTGAAGAACAGTATAAAGAAGTTGTTGGAGTTCTAAATATTCTCTCTGATGATCCATCAGACCATGATTGGATTGTTAATACTACAGAGAAGTGGTGTCAAGAACGTGCAATCTACCTATCTCTTATGGAGAGTGTTAAGATTGCTGATGGTCAGGATCCTAAGAAAGATAAGGGTGCTATTCCTCAAATTTTGTCAGAAGCATTAGGGGTTTCATTCGACCAACACGTAGGACACGATTATGTCTCAGACGCAGAATCAAGATACGACTTCTACCATCGTAAAGAAGATAAAATACCCTTTGATTTGTCTCTTTTCAATAAGATTACGAAGGGTGGTCTTCCTAATAAGACTCTTAATATCGCACTTGCTGGCACTGGTGTGGGCAAGTCTTTGTTTATGTGCCATTGTGCTTCCTCGGTACTTCTTCAAGGGAAAAATGTACTTTATATCACGTTGGAAATGGCGGAGGAAAAAATCGCTGAACGCATTGATGCGAATCTACTCAACATCCCTATTCAACAAATCGGAGATATTCCGAAAGTAATGTTTGAGAAGAAGATAGGAAGTCTAGCAAAGAAAACACAAGGCAAACTTATCATCAAAGAATATCCTACTGCGTCTGCACATGTAGGACATTTTAAATCTCTCATAGGTGATCTTGCACTTAAAAGATCTGTAAAACCAGACATTATTTTTATTGATTATTTAAATATATGTGCATCCCAAAGATACAAAGGGAGTATTGTTAACTCTTATACCTATGTCAAAGCGATTGCAGAAGAACTTCGTGGTCTTGCGGTGGAAACAAATGTTCCTATCGTATCAGCAACTCAGACCACTCGTAGTGGGTACGGTAGTAGTGACGTTGATCTTACAGATACCTCTGAGTCATTCGGTCTTCCCGCTACTGCCGACCTTATGTTTGCTCTCATTTCTACTGAGGAACTCGAAGGAATGAATCAGATCATGGTTAAGCAATTAAAAAATAGATACAATGATCCTACTGTATATAAAAGATTCTGTGTAGGTATTGACAGATCAAAGATGAGGTTGTATGATATAGATGAAGCTCAGAAAGATCTAGTTGACTCTGGTGAACCTGAGGTTGACTTAGTAAAAAAATTTACAGCAAAGAAAACTTTTCAAGATCTAAAATATGACTAAGAAAGTAAACACGAATGCCTATTTAGAATTCGTTGATGCGGTAACATCCCAAGAATCTAAGGATTATATTTCCTTTAATTCTAGATGTTTTGATTTACAATCAGGTGAAAACGGATTGCCTATTCATAGACTTGTGACTGCTGCTCTTGGTATTACTGCTGAGGGTGGTGAGTTTACTGAGGTAGTAAAGAAGATCGTATTTCAAGGTAAACCAGTTACCGAAGATAACATCTTTCATATGAAGAGAGAACTTGGAGATATCATGTGGTATGTTGCTCAAGCATGTATGTCACTTGACACTACAATTGATGAAATCATCGCTATGAATGTTGAAAAACTTGCAGCAAGATATCCTGATGGTTCCTTTGATGTTTACTATTCAGAAAATAGAAAAGAAGGAGATCTCTAATGCATATAATTACATTAGTTACAATTGTTGCAATCTCGTCAGCAATTATTATTTTAAAAGTATACAACCCTCATTAAATCATGGCACTATCCAATCAAGTTGAATCTTCTTTGTTGGAAGCACAAGAAAGTTTACGTAATGCATTAGCATTTGCAGCACGTACTGAGAAACCATACATTGCAAAACACATTGCAGATATGATGTCTAATATTGATAACATCATTCATGTAGTTCCTTTACTAGAGAAAGTTGAAGAGGGACTAAACGAATGATACAGAATGTTTTTCTTAGGATATTCTATGATTTCAAATTCTACTACAACATATACACAGATTCAGAACGTCAGAGTATCCTAGAAAAAACAAAATTATATTTACAGGAATTTGAGAACTCACCAGGTCTTCAAACTCCACCAAATATACACAGAGAAGTTGATCTATCTAAATTATTCAACGCATGTGGAGGTGTTAATGTTGGAAGGTGCTGGTTAAACTATACAAGAAAAGGATTTCCTGATGAGTTTGTTTGGCACACTCATCCACACAGATATACATGTGTATACTATTTTGATGATGGACCTAATACAGTCTTTAAAGGTATACGAAAAAATTTTCAAATCAATGTTCCTAAGAACACACTAGTTGTGTTTCCAGCACACATATTTCATTCTGCACCTGTGCATCAAGAGAATGAAAGATACACAATAGCTTTTGATTTCGATGAAGAGTAAATTCTATAAGAAAAAACTTGAATGGACTAGTAATTTTGTACAAAAAAATATTAGTGCTATCGAAAGAAACTATGAAAAATTTCCATCTAAGAATAGATGGAATTGTAATTGTCATGTAGTGCATGATGATGATCTTGATGCTGAACCAATTGATTATGAATTTTTAAAAACTGAATATGAGAAAGAAGCAATTATATTTTGTGAAAAAAATGGTTTAAAGTTTAATGGTTTTGGATCAATATGGTATAATTATTACAAGACTGGACAGTATCAAGAACCTCATAATCATGACGGAGGGTTTACCTTCATTCATTATATGATTTTTGATAAGGATAGGCATAGTGCAACACAGTTTACTGATCCAAATTTAGAATCACCTCAGATAGAACAGGGTGATATTTTAATTTTTGATGGTACAATTCAACATTATGTTCCAGCAAATAGTAGTACTAATCCGAGACTGACTGTGGCATTTACTTTTGATGTTGAGACTATGCAAGCACCTAGCAATCAAATTAACACAGAATATTTGTTTCCAACACCAATGTGGTGGGTCGATTTAGATCTTAACACTGATGCAATTGCAAAGGAGTGTTATGAAGTTAAAAACTCACACCCTGAAGGTAGAACATGTAGCACAAGAGATGGGTATCAATCTTATGATCTAGACTTTGATGTAAGAAGAGGTAATATACTTAAATTAGTTGATCATGTTACGACTGTATCTAATACTATTTTCAAATCATACTATGCTAAAGATGAGAATGATAAAAGAACATTATCTGTTATAAATTATTGGGTAAATATAAATCCAAACAAAGGACATCACATTAGACATACACATCCAGGTGCTTTTATGTCTGGAGTTTATTATGTAAAATGTTTACGAGACTCAGATCAAGGATCTATAAGATTTTTTAGACCAGAACAAGAAGAATTTATATTATTGCAACATAATATAAAATGGGATGATACTTGTTATCCTCCAATAGAGGGAAGATTACTCTTATTTCCATCTCATTTGTCTCACTCTGTAGATAATAATCAGTACGATAATGATCGTATTGCAATATCTTTTAATCTTTGTATAAATTGGCATCCAGATTGGAAAACAAATGGCTAATGGAATGACTGAACACAAAATCTATAAATCTCAATTGATCATTGATCATAAAGATGAGATGGTTGAGTTGATACACAGAGCATATGAGACACATCAAGATGTTTTTCATGGTCAAGACTCAACATATACCTATGGGTTGTATAATTTCTTTGCATTAACATCTCCCAATTTACTTTTCCGAGAATTGTTTTTTGAATTGAAAGATATTATACATGACTATATTCCATCAAAGTATAAGTGGATGCAGTGTTGGTTAAACTATCATACTCCAGACACAGTTTTAAAATGGCACAACCATGAGTGGCCTTATCATGGTTACATAAGTATAGATCCAAAAAATTCTACAACAGAATTTGAATGCTTCGAGATAGAGAATAAGGTTGGAAATATATACATCGGTCCTGGTTACAGACATCATAGAGTTGTTGCTAAAGATAACTTTACTGAACCAAGAATAACATTAGGGTTTGATGTTTGTACTGAACCTATGGAACCTCAACATATGATGTCTTTGATTCCACTATGATGGAAGTACTAGATAATTTCTTACCATATCAAGATTTTGAAAGTATTAGAAAATATCTAATAGATATTATTCAATGGAAATATCAACCTTATAAAGTTACTAATGGTTCAAATGAAAATGACATTGACAATTACCAATTTGAACATGAATTTTATTTTCAACAATCATGGAATGGTCACTTCCAATATGGAATGTCCCCTGATTTTGAGACCATTGTACCTCTACTAAATAAAATTAACTTCCTTGCATTACATAAAGTAAAAGCAAATCTGGAACCTCTAAAGAGTAAAAGATTCTTTAGTGACTTTCACTATGATTGGGCAGATTCCATAGAGAATCCAATTCCCTCTAGTAAAATGACAACTGCCATTTACTATATTAATACATGCGATGGATATACAGAGTTTGAAGATGGTACAAAAACACAATGTGTTGCTAACCGTTTGATAAAATTTCCATCAAACATTAAACATAGAGGTGTCAGTCAAATTGACAATCGTCTTAAAACTGTGATAAACTTAAACTATTTCACCCCCTGAAAACAATGAGTAAAGAAATGACATTGAAAGAAAAGGATGCTATTGCAACCATGCAGGTTGCTCAGGTATGTGCAGTCTATGGAGAAGATGCAAAGTGGTATAGACAAACAATGCCAAACAAAGACGGCACCCTTGAAGAGTACATTATTATTCATTATCCTCGTCCTGGTTCTGCTAATTAATGCTTACTTTATGGATTCATCTCGTAGCATTTTACGAGGTGGTTGTGCTCAATTGTATTCAACCAGTTAACTGGAAGTATTGCTCTCGTTTAGATGAGTGGTTAGTACCTGAACTTGTAGAAGGGTATGAAATTTGGGCGGGTGATAAAATGCCCTATCAAAATGAGAGTGTATATCTAAATAGTTTGGGCAATCACAAGGACTAATGGCAATAACAATTCCTCCAGTAAATAAGTCTGCCTTCGAAGATGTGATGAAGGCATTGGGAGGTGATGATTATTCGTATTACTTATTTGATGTTAAGAACGTAGAAGAAAAGGACTCAACCAAGAAAGTTCAGATAGCATTAAAAGTTTTTGTTCCTCAAATAAAAAGACTTACAGCAGTTCAAAATATAAAAAGTGCATTAGATGAAAACTATCCAGGAATTACAACTAATGCGAAAGGCACTTCCTTAGATATTCCAATCAGAGAGAAGCAAGTTATTAGAGTAGAAGTTAAACCAGAGAACAGTAAAGGATCTGGTGGTGGTGCTGCACAAACTGCACTGGTAGAATCTGCACAGTGTGTCTATGCTGCCATGAGATATTACTGTCCTAATATAGAAAAGAAGAAAGCATTTACTGAAGAAGATTTTAAATGTGGCATGCGGTATTGCGACGTAACTGCAAAGTTAGATGAAATTCTTTCACTAGGAAAGGACTGGCAAGAATCATCTTGGGCAGGTGCTAATGAAATATTTGGTAAAGTAGGTGGTAAGGGATGGACATTTGTTAGGGGTGATTCTATGATTGATGATGGTGCAGTTAAGAATGCATTCAACAGAGTAAAGAGTCAAACTAACTTATCTTCTGAAGATAAATGGAATCCTTCTGATATATGGATGGTAAAGGATAAGACTAAAGTAAAAAATCATCTTAATAAAGAAACTACTATTGATTGTCTAAACAATGCTTTGTTACAATTGAGAGCAGACGGACAGTTGGTTGGTATATCTTTGAAGAAGATTGAAGGTTTGCCTAAGATGAAACTATTAAACGATAGACCTCCTGCTGAAAGAAAAGCAAACGAGAAAGCATACTTTGCAAAGTATGATTTGGTATTCGATAATGGTAGAAAGGGTGACAGTCATCCTATGGATGTTTATGTGTACTACGGCACAGGTAATTTTGAAAAATTTCAGGCAAGAAATTTTGGTGGTCCTACCAAAGGTGATTGGAAGTTAGAGTTGAAAGGTAAGTCTGCTGCACAGGGTAAGATACAAGGTAAGAAGGTACAAGAATTGTTAAAGGATGGTAAGTTTGGTACACTACCTGAGTATGGTGGAACAGATACTTGGACTAAAGCAAAGACTAATAAGTTGGATGAGGAAATCTATAATTTACTGGTAAAATATAAAGCAAAGGGTTTGAAGAATAAAGCAACTGATATGGCATGGATTAAAGATGAGGCAGAACAAGCATGGAAGTATAGTAAATATGCGGGATTAAAATTTTTAGATTGGGTGTCCACTCATAGAGATTCTGACCAGATCATAAAGGAAATATATTTGTACGCATCATCACAGTCGGACAAGTCGTCTGTGTATTGGAAGCTCCAGTGAGGAAAGTGGCACAATGAGACCTAAAACAGCGTGTGGATGTAGTATAATATGGGTATCAGAAACGGTTCAGATGCCCAACAAACACCTTGAACACCCAGAAGATTCAATCCTTCAAGGACGTAAGGTTGCAATAGATGCCATCAAAGAACTTGTGACAGTTACTAGACTGTCTGTCAAATGGGACGGTGCTCCTGCCATAGTGTTTGGTACTAATCCTGAGAATGGTAAGTTCTTTGTGGGCACCAAGTCCGTTTTCAACAAACGCAAAATCAAAATCAATTACAGTCATGAGGACATTGATAAGAATCATCAAGGCACTGTCGCTGACATTCTTAGGTTATGTCTTGATCACCTTCCTCGCATCAATCGTATTATCCAAGCTGATTGGATCGGTGTCGGTGGGGGCAGTGTTTATTGTCCTAATACTATTCAGTATAAGTTTGATCATAAGATTTCTGAACAAATTATTCTAGCACCACATACAGAGTATACAGAACTCAGTCCTACTGCTGAGGGTAAGATAGGAGTTAGTCTTGATAGCACTTCTAGTTGCTACTTTGTTGATACTAATAATGCTACTGTAGAACCACCTTTGGGATGGAGACATCTAGCAAAAATACTACCTACAATCATGGTGGCAAAGGTTCCCCAATCCCGCACAGAGATAGCAAAACATATCAATTCATTCGTACGACAAGGGACACTTCCGCGTCCTCAAAAAATGTACGATACATTAGATGCTAAATATAAGGGAGAAGTAAATGTAAGTACCTTCAGGGTATGGCATCAAATCTTCCAACTGAAACAGCGTCTACTCGATGCGATTTTTGTAAATGGAAATGTTGAATGTTACATCGATGGTGAATCCTCTCAGCATGAGGGGTTCGTGACAGTTTCAAATAATCCTTACAAAATTGTAGATCGGTTGACCTTTAGTAAAGCAAACTTTAACCTTAGTAAGAATTGGCAGAA
>TARA_B100001113_G_scaffold456_1_pt1 | contig 10204 bp, 7 predicted proteins | sample TARA_B100001113 | Tara Oceans TARA_B100001113 (sample SAMEA2622402) | marine metagenome | biome: marine biome (ENVO:00000447); feature: deep chlorophyll maximum layer (ENVO:xxxxxxxx); material: "saline water (ENVO:00002010), including plankton (ENVO:xxxxxxxx)" | depth 50 m | reverse complement strand
TTGAAAAGGATGCAAATTCACTACCCGTCAACCCGAGCTGTACGAAGCCTCAGACTCGCTGGTGGGCAGGCTGGAGCCGTAGTGCTCAATGTACCAGGTGTTCGTTCTCATCGGAATTCAGATATGGTTCAATACAGTATTCTACTTGATCTCCGTGAGTTTCCAAGTGCAACACCGAGGGCCTATGTCCTAAGTCCAGATTCTTCCGAAATCGAACATTGTAATGTGTTTAGAGGAGACCATTACGAAGTTGCTGGGACCCAGACAATTTGTGCAATCTGTCTAGGAAATATCAACGATGTATTCACTTCTTTCAGAAAAGATCGACGAGCGCGTCTAAACATGTTCCTGAATCATCTACAGAATGTAATGAATTCACCAAATCCGAATGACACAGCAAGGAGCGTCTGACTAGAGGGAAGAGGTATGAGGGGAATCACACGTAATGATTTGAAGATCCTTCGGATTGATTGGCCAAGCCTATTACCCGTAGGAGGATTGGCATCTGAACCATATGTAGGAGCATTCGTTATTCATATCAAAAACAGGGATGAACGCGATAATCATCGTATCTTCATTGATATCCGGGAAGGGCTCCAAAGAATGCCGGTAGCATACCACCTTAATCCAAAATCAGCCGGGGCGAGGTACATTATCCAAGGTGGTACAAGTGGTGCTAATTACGACAGAAGCCAACGTAACTTACCCGGAACTAACGAACCAGCGTATTGGATTTGTCAAGGTTCTTTCGAGTCCATCTATCTTGCAATTGAACCCACAGTAGGGGCTCGAATCGGGGCGTTCCTGAATCACATCGCATCCGTGCTAAACTCTTGAGGAATCAGAATGGAACATCGACATCACAGACAGATTGGACTCGTTAATCAAATGAGTATGGCAAAAATGCGAATCATGATGTCAGGATCTAGTAATATGATTGGTCATACTCTAATCCAACTCGAAGCCCTGGGAGCTTGTCAGATTGGTCAAGGGATAGTCTCGATTGATGTAAATCCCGATTCAGTAGTATCTCCTGTTGTTTCATGGGGTCTAGGAATCTCAGATTCTATTGATTATCAGACCCTCAAAGAAAGATTGATCGAACGAGGCATGGATGTACGATTTGGGCGCAATACAGGGGTACACTTCCATTTCCAAGATCCCGAATATCCTACAACTGATATTGATGCTGATATTCACTTTATCCGTTGGAATGGGGCTGCATCTGTTGGGACAATGCCTCAGCATCCATTGGGTAAGTCGAAGGATACCTTAATCGATCGATGTCTAGATATCATGCTCGCAGCGACTGCAGCACATCTCGCTATCCGATGGATTGGAGCTATCCGGTCAGAACCCATCGTAGATCGATGGCTAACACTCACATTGAGAGTGGAGGGAGTTGAACCAGAGGAAGCCATCCGAATGATCCGGAGCCCATACGGAAATCCGACTGCGACTGCTCTGGATGATGACGACGGATCATTGGTCAGAATCAGAGTCCCTCTAGAAGAGACGCCGATGGGAATCATGGATTCCATCGACCATGATATGCAGGATATCTGGCGCCCTGATTCAGATTTTCGAATGGATGTAGGGCCGCTAAAGATGCAATATCATAGAGGACAACCGATTGGTGCAGGACTTGACATTCCTGAATCGATTCAAATGAATGCTGTTATTCTCGGTGCTGGAGGGCTTGGAAGTTGGGCATCAATGGCAATGCTGGATGGTCTCTCTGGGGATTCAAAGATTGATATCGTCGATTCCGATCTTGCAGTGGATATTCACAATCTCAATCGACAAGTTCTGTATTCAGAACGCGATCTTGGCCTTCCAAAGGCTGTAATTGCTCAACAAAGACTACGGGAACTACGTCCTGGAATCGATATTCATGGCCACATAGATAGACTCGACACAAGCCATGTGCATACTACTGTACATATTGAGGGGGACCTAAGTTTGGAAGACCTTGTCGGAGAAAATTCAGTTCTTGATTCGACAGAATTGACCAATATTTTGGATTCGATGGAAATCGGATTCGCATGCTTAGATAACCAAGCAGCACGAACCTTGCTCAATACCGCATGTGTACAAAATGGAATTCCTATGATTAACGCAGCAAGTGAAGCGATGACTGGAATCGTAGAAATCCTAGACGATGACGTATGCATGGTCTGTAGATATGGAACTGGAGAAGCTTGGCGGACAGAGCGTATCTCCTGTACAGAAACCGGAACACGCCCTGTGGCATCCATAGTCACCACGACCGCTTGGACTGGAGCCGCACAAGCTGCCTTCGGACTGCTGAGACAATCCGGTTTGACCATCTCCAATGATGGAATGCGTTCTGGTGCTGAATGGTCCTCTGGACTTGTGAAAGGGCGCGAAGTAACACGTCTACCTTGGCATCTAGATTCGTGCGATAAACATCTGGATCCACATCATGAACTAGAATCCGAGGGGATGAGCCCCACAGTCACAACGAAGGGAGTTGAAGAGACATGAGTACACTCACCATCCGAGAAATACCTGCACAATTCGCCCATCGAGGTATCGGGATCCTTCATCCAGCAACAGCAATCGAAGTTGGAATCAAGAATGGCGATATTGTAAATCTGAATGGACGTCGAGAAACTGGAGTCAGGGTCCGACTATCAGAAGATGCTGATCGTAAATCGATTCATCTAGACGCAACTGAACGATTGAACATTGGGCTTACACCTCTCGAAGATGTCGAATTTGAAGGGATCCAGATGGCGCAATTGAGGAGTTTGACTCTTGCCTGCGTCGGCGGTGATGCGCCTCAAAATGCTGATCAGATTATTGGGCGCACTCTTCATTCAAGAACGGTTCAGAAGGGAGATCATTTGACGTTTCCAGCAGATGGAGGTATACTGGAATTCCAGGTGGAATCTGTCAGGCCAAGAAATGGTGGGATTATTGGCCAAAATACAAATGTACGAATCTCAGGAAGGCCTGCTAAACGACCTCTCGCCCATACTGGTGATGTCTCCTTCGCAGATATTGGTGGCTTGGATGATGCTATTGATTCTCTCAAGCAGGTCGCTGTAATGCCATTGATACATCCCGAGATTTTCACTCGAATCGGAAGACCGCCAATTCGAGGTGTACTTCTACATGGAGAACCAGGAACTGGAAAGACATTGCTTGCAAAGGCATTGTCGAGAGAATGTGGGTGTAACTTCATTCCAATCAGTGGTCCTGAACTAATGTCAGGAATAGTTGGTGATTCAGAAAAGAGAATCAGAGATCTATTCGAACGCGCAAAACGAGAAGCACCCACGGTCATCTTCATCGATGAAATCGATTCAATCGCACCTGATCGATCGGAACTACGTGCAGGCTCTGTCGAAGGACGAGTAGTTGCTCAGTTGCTCACAGAACTCGATGGCATGGAAGATAGAGGTCAAGTGGTTGTAATCGGTGCAACAAACTGTATCGATGATCTGGATAAAGCAATTCGACGTTCAGGACGTTTCGAACGAGAGATTGAGTGTCCTGTTCCCGATATTGAAGGTCGATATGATATCCTTCGAGTTCATACCCGTCCTATGCCACTCGAACAGGATGTTAATCTAGAGGATATTGCACGAGAGAGTGTCGGTTTCGTCGGATCAGACCTGGATCAACTATGCCGTGAAGCAGGATATACTGCGGCTGAACGTTACTTCGAATCAGATCAACTCTCAGGGGGTGATATACTCGATGTTGAACAACTATTCGTTGAACAAGATGATATGATCAGAGCAATGCATAATGTGATGCCTTCGGTTCGACGTAGTCATCAAATCGATGTGCCGAAGACCACATTTGAGGATGTTATTGGCCATGAGGGGGCTAAGGAGGTACTTCGAAGGAAGCTTCTCTCACCAATACACAATCCTGAACTCCATGAGGTAGCTGAACTTCCTGTTGGCTCAGGTGTAATACTACACGGCCCTCCAGGTAATGGAAAAACGATGTTGGCCAGAGCAGTTGCAAATGTTGCTGGCGCACAGTTCCTATCTGTGAAAGGACCAGAACTAATCTCAAAATGGCAAGGTGAATCAGAAAAGGCAATTCGAGTACTCTTCGACAAGGCGCGAAAGATGGCGCCATGCGTACTCTTCTTCGATGAATTCGACAGTTTAGGTGTCGATAGGAGCCGAATTGGTGCAGGTCAAGGGTCGATGGCACAAATTGTCAATCAATTGCTAACCGAAATCGACGGTGTAGATCAACGGGATGGTGTGATGTTGATTGCTGCAACGAATCGACTTGATCTTCTAGATCCTGCTCTGATGCGAATGGGACGATTTGGAATTCAGATTCTAATCGATCGTCCTTCACGAGATGATTACGTACACATTCTTCAATCTCATATTGGTAATGTGCCAATTGATGAGAATATCGATCTCAATGAAATTGCCCTTTTGATTCCGGATGATCTATCAGCTTCTGACCTCATGGGAATCGTTGTTCGAACGAAAGAGAATGCTATTGATCGTCACAAGGATCTAAATCTTGAATCAACTAATTTTCAACTCGAAAGGGCAGACTTCCCTTGGTAATTGGAGAATTGGTCTGGATTGCTTGATATAGAGTAACGAAAGTTCTCTCTGAGTGGATCTTCAGGTTATCATGGCACTTCCCATGGCGCGGAATGGTGTTGGTCCAGTAAATGATGACCTCACTCCGGAAAAACAAGCCAGCAATATCTGGACTTTCAATCAACAGATGGGGCTTATCGCCAAACACTTCGAAAATAATTCAATAAATGGAGTCACATTTCTCACAAACAAGCGCCCTGTGAACCCTCAAGATGTGGAGAATAGGGTCGCAGAATATAGAAGGCACCTGGCAGAAGCTAGTATTCTAGTCGATTCGCTAGATGGAATTGACCCAATGATTGATCGTGCAATATCGGAAGATGATAAAGATAAAAAAATCGAAAGCATGATCCTAAGTTTACTTGATGCTCTGAGGTTCATTATTTCCGAGCATCAAGGGCGGCATATCGTATTTTTAATTCAAGGAACTAAATCACTTATGATGGTCCAAACTTTCGTTGCCCGATTAACAAAAAATATTCCAAATCTCTCATTTATTCATCTGGATATCCCCCCCTCGGGTGAACCTTGTAATCTGAGAAATCTCAGTACCACATTGTTTCCATCTGTAGAAGCTTCAGATAGGCAGGTGCACTATGTTTCACCGAATGAAGAGAATAGTGAGTTTTTTTCAATCAACAAGAATGACAGCAAAATGTACCATCTAATGAAAGATGATTACGTCCAAAAAATTGGCCTTGGGGAAGACACAAACCCTACTGAAGCGGAATTTGATTCACCGACTAGACAAGGAGTACAGAATACGATTGGGAAAATGAGGGAACTGGGATTATTGGACGATGAATCGAAGTATACGCCACATGGAGTAATTGTGAGAGCTGCCCATGCGGGGAGGCCAATTCGCCCACCGAATAGCGACCCAATCGGGAAAAAGGGGTTTCTAATACCAATTGGAATTGAGAATTATAATCCAGACGGAACTGATACTATTGAGGAATATATACAGAAAAAGGCATTAAAATTCATCAGGCAAATTAGGAACATGCATGATGTTGAATTCGTGCAACCAATATTCATTCACACCCATGATAATGCCACCACTGGGATCTATAATATCTCTGAATTACCAAATGATTTTGATATATTGAAGAGTAACATCGATGGTATCTATCATCAAATTGATGAAGAAATAAGAATGATGAATACCGACTACGTCTGCCAAGTACTAGATCCACGTGTGATGGTAATTGGTACTGAATCTATTGAGAATATGGCAGCTGGATTACTACATATTTTGTGCTGTCTTCCCAAGGAAAGTGAAGGAAGTACAATCAATTGGAATATCTTCGCTTCAACTTGGGTTGGAGTAAGTACTGTAGTCGCGGCTGATGCCATGATTACAATGCAAATTCCATCCATTAGCCCGTTCAGAGAACCTGTAGGCCCTTTAATTCCTGCAAGGACAGCAATTCCATGCTCAAAAGAACTTCTCGTAGAACTACGACGTATCGAATTACTCCTTTCTCTAAAATTCAATTCTCTTTCAAGTGAAAGAGGATTTTCATGTATCCTTGCGGCGACTTTGGTTCACAACGATTCTACAAACCCAGAATCTTGTTTGAAAGGACGATTCCGAGAAGGCACGATAGAACAAAGATTCAACGATGTAGCTCTTCCTAATTGGGAGGGGGCAAGAAAGAAGATAGATGGATCTCTGAAAGATGACCTGAGAAACTTTGGCTGGATAGAATTCCAGGATAAAGGCAATGCTCGTCTTCTACGCGAAGGACGGATTCTCGGACACGTTCTTGCATTACATACAATTGATGGTTGATTTTTATGGGTGTCCCATGCAAAAAAGATTGCAGACACTATAACGAAGCCAAAGAGAATATCAATCGGCTGGAACCAGATTGGGAATTGGCTTTCAAGGAACATGATTTTACTGTTCCAAGAGCAGAAATCCGATTGTACAAATGTCCAAGTGAAGACTGCGAAGGAAACAGACCAAGGAAATGGCGCCGATTAAATCACGAAATCGTGCAAGAGTACCTTACATGTGAATACTGCAATAGAAAGTTAACTCAAGCGAAGAAAGAGAGAGAAGAGGGAGTTCTGGATCAAATACCTCAAGAAAACGATGATCTTAATCCCTGTCCTAACTGCGGTAGTGATGATTTTGATTATTCTGACACCTCCGAGGTGAGTTGCAAAATCTGTGGATTCGTGGACAAGGAAAGGGCCTACGAAAGCAATGTTTCCAAGTCAATTAATATTGTAAATGTTCGATGGGATTCGGACGAGAAAGGGAAGAATTACTGGAAAATGGAGCGTTTATTGGAAAAGGAAATCAACAAATCAGACGCTGAGAAGAAGACAGCAAATGAACGACGTGCCAATTACGATAGGTTAGATGTAGAACGGATTGTTTCTGGAGCAGATACTCATCGATTGACCAAAATACAAGAATTGTGTGGGGCAACAACTGAAAATTGGCCTGAAATGGCTAAGGTAGCTCTCGGTCGAGGTGTTTCTAATCTCCCACCAAGATACTGTCAATGTCGAAAATCGATACAAAGTCAAGGACGATCGAGAATGATTCTCCACCTCCATCAGATTCTACAAGGAAGAGGGAATTTCAACAGCATAAGTGAAATGTTGAGCGTTGCAGGAGTCCATCCGAGATATTTTTCACGTTTCATAAATTCAGGACTTGTGGGTGATCATCTACCATCTCTAAATCTAAGTCATGGTCGAGAGCTATTGAGCCAAGCAGTCCCTTTGTTGATTGGTTCAGAAGATTCACCAAAAATCGACAATTTACTGTTAGACAGGATTCAAAAACAATTTGATGCGTTGGTTTATTCTGAACAATTTTTCATATCTTGTAACCTAGAAAAAGGCCTTTGGTCATTCAAAAATAACATGCAACCATACGCACGGGAACATGGCTACATTATCATGATGATTCCCTATGCAATTGCTATAACTCGAGGAATTCGTGACGTATATGGCCAGGGTATGTTTAGACAACTTACCCGTAGACTAGGAAAAATAGCAATGTCTGACGCACGGTTCACTGGGGGGGAACTTCACCCTGAACCTGAATGGATAGATAGAAACTAGAATCCTAGAAGGAAATAGGGGCAGTTAGACCGTCTAATAATACCATGTCAGAAAACAACCCAGAAAACAACCAGGAAAACACACAGCCAACATCTGAAAGTAATGAGAATATCGTTTTGCAAGCCACTGGTGAAATCGTAAATCAATGGATCGGACTCGGATCCGATGCAGTATTGTGGACTCATCAATATGTAGACGCTGATGCTGCATTCAGTGCGGCTTTGATGCTTGTTCTCAATCCTGATGCTCAATTGGAATTTCACTCCTCTGACGAAGTTGCAGATGAACCCCATGTTTTGGCTGTGGACATGATGAACGGGGCATATGCCGTTAAGGGATTGAAGACTGGTTCTGCATTCGGAGCCCTACTCAAGGTATTGCATGAGAATCAAGAGATGCGTGTAATGGTTAAGACACTTCGTCCATGGGCAAATCAGTTGAATCAAACCGATAGTGGAAAGAAGGTCAAGGATCGTGTTGTCCTAGCCGATCTCGTAACCAACTGGCGTGCAGTAGGTTTAGATGATCTTGAGATGGTTAAGCGTGCACTGGAACTAGTACTTGGGCGTGTAATCACAGCAAATAAGCGTGATAAGAATCGGCTGCTGAGTAAGGAAATCCCAATCAATGGAAAGGTTGCAATCATCAAGGGAGAAAATGGGTACAACGTACGGGAATTGATGAATCGTGGTGCTCTAATCCTTGTTCATGAGTCGAAGCATGGTCATTGCGTACGCTTGACATCGAAGGCTCAATCCCTGGGTCTAAATCTCACAGAAGTTAGCAATAAGTTCCCAAAGAATTGGTTTGCCCACGAAGCTGGTTTCCTCCTCGCTTTTGGAACTAAGAAGGCTCCTAAGCTCTACCAAGAATCTGGAATCAATCTGAAGAACATCGTTGAAATCATGAATCAATATGCAAATCAGGTGGTGGAAGCTTGAGACGTACCTCTCGACAGGAAGGCTTGGTCCATCAAGACAAAGTGGAGCAACTTCGAATTGCATTAATTGGTACATCTCAAACGCTGTTCGATCAAATTCGAACAATGGCTCAATTAATGGGTATCGAAAACATGGGAGTTAATCCTGAAAACGCTGATGTGGTTATTGTCCAACATGGAAATGAACCGATTGGGAAAAATCTGATTCACTATGATATCGCTGAGAATGGATTTTACCTAGGCCATCGTCCATCTGATTTCAAGACCGGTTTACCGAGTCAAATCCAGAAACATGGTATCGAAACTATCCTTGCAGGTTGCATCCTCCAAGAGGTACTCCGCATTACTGGCTGCATTCGAAGAATGGAGATTGTAAAGTCTACAATCCAGGTTAGAATGAGAGTGGATCCATCTAGTCTCAATCTAAATGAAAATCCTCTCGATTCACATCAGGCAGTAATGGATGGTGTAATCCAAAATTCACGTACAAGAGAACGAGTCGAAGATAGTGAACACATCGCACTACTGATTCGATTGGATGAGGATGATGAACTCGTACGCTCACTTCTAGACCGCGTTGATTTGAAAGAACACCTGTCTTTCGAAGCAGTAGAACCTGCTGATATCCAATTGAGTATCCCAATTCAGACAGAGATCCGAGAAAATTCCCACATCATGATTGCAGGTGCAGGTGCCCTTGGGACTTGGGCCATGGACACTATCGGTAGAGGCCTCGAGAATGAAGCTTTCTCCATGACAATCGTAGATCCGGATCAAGAAGTAGAATTACACAATTTGAACCGTCAAATTCTGTATTCTGGAGACGATCTTGGACGACCAAAGGCTCCTGTGGCAGCGGAACGAATGCAAGAAATCGCTCCATCGTGTACCGCTAATGGATCATCTTCGAAGATTGGTCTTCCAGATCTTCATGCCATCTTTACAAAGGAAGAGGATTCTGATTTTTCAGAATACGAAGATGATATTGATCTATTGAATTTTGAAATTGAAGAAAGTCTGGATATTAATTCAACCCTAAAAAACAGTGATGTTCTCATTTCTTGCGTCGATAATCTCCATACTAGAGGTGTCCTCAGTGGTATAGCTGCCGCATTGGATATCCCTCTAATTAACGCTGGAGCTGGTGGATTCCAAGGTCAGTTAGATGTGATCCCACCTGGCGATTTGTGTATGATTTGCCGGTATGGTGAAGGAATAATCCACAACCACTCTGTTAGGAGTTGTCAGGAAGACGGAGAGGTGCCCTTCGGTTCAATTGTAACATCTTCTGCCATCTTCGGTGCTCTGCAAGGTCTTGCTGCTATTGCTTCATTGGGTGAGAATAGTGTAAACGAGTGGCCTCGATCAATAATTTGGGGAGGGCGTGGGAATACGCTTACTATCCAACATACACATCCTCCATACCGTCGTTCCAGACCTGGCCCACATCTCGATCATGTATTCATGGCACTTGGGGGCTCATTCAGTGATTCAACAGAGGAGGAATTAGAATGAGGAGAACTATTCGTGTACGTTCACGTATCATGCCAGAGGTTTACACTGA
>TARA_B100001113_G_scaffold256666_1_pt1 | contig 10229 bp, 9 predicted proteins | sample TARA_B100001113 | Tara Oceans TARA_B100001113 (sample SAMEA2622402) | marine metagenome | biome: marine biome (ENVO:00000447); feature: deep chlorophyll maximum layer (ENVO:xxxxxxxx); material: "saline water (ENVO:00002010), including plankton (ENVO:xxxxxxxx)" | depth 50 m | reverse complement strand
TGCTAATGTTATCCGTTGAAATATTGAATTCTTTGAGTGTGGAAATTATTGACTCCCCCTCCAAATCACCCCCTAACGCTGTATGAAATGAGACTTTCATGCCAAAGGAAGAGAGCCCTATGGCGATATGAGCAGAAGCCCCCGGTGACTCCTCCGAATGGGTTATTTTCAGAACGGGCACTGGGGCAGTAGAGTTCAGATTATTAGCAAAACCGTGGTGATATCTATCGAGCATTGTGTCACCAATAAGTGTCACTTTTTTGCCATCTAATTTTTTCAAAAGATTTCGTAGAGTCTTGAGGCTTTCCTGTCTTCTTTCGTCGGTGGCATCGGTCACGTATATCCCACGGAGGTCACACGGATGATATTTGGGGATAGCGTCTAATTGGGTAGCGTCCTCGATCATACATGGAGTGGACTGGGAAATGGTGGGTTTTCGATGGCCCGGCGTATAGTAGACTTTGGGAGAAATCTGCTATGGGGGCACTCATCGACGGAGGTGGATTGGCTCTTACTGACATAGAAATCATATTCTCAAGGAATCACAGGGGAGTTTCCTTTCCTATGATTCCAGATGATTTAGCCATGTTGGAGTGGTTGAATAAGAGACTACTGAATGACCCGAAACTTATACAAGAATATGCGATTTTAGAAGCATTAAGAGTCCCAGGTAACAAAGTTGTACTCTCAAATAACTTTTCTAAATTGGGGATAGATAATTGTGATTCATGGGGAATAAGGTGGTCTTCAGATAAGCATCCAGCCAGAGATGATCCAGACTCAGAAGTTATTTGGTTCAATTCTACTGAATTATTGAGCGGAAATTCAGATCGGTCTCATTCGTTAGAATCACTACTACAGTGGTCAAATGAGGTAAATTCGAAGGATAGGATCTCAGAGGTTCTCGTCGTCGACGAGGAAAAGTCTGTGGTAACTTATCGTATATCTGAGTCGAACCCAACTGGAGTTCTACGTCCACCAGAATTAAATGATTTTCAAAAAATCTCTAATATGGAATCAGTTGATCTAGGAGAAGATGGAGTATTCATTATTAACGGCGATAATTGGGTAAACGATGCTATTGGATTGCCACTACATGGAGGGCGGCAACTCGAGAATATCGAATACGAGGTTGTTCAATCCGTAACCAACCAGGCAATCGAAAATATGTCGGTATCATCTAGCATAATTCTAGATCTTTGGAAAAGGGGTTTGAACACTAGGTCTGGTTTCAAGTATGGCACAAAGTGGAGATGCTACCCCGCAGAAGTAGGGGCAGGGCACGCTCCTTGGTTAGTAGTAGACCCATCCTCTGACAATCCAAAGAACTGGGCTGAAGCGTGTCTCTCATCTAGGCTAGCTTCAGGGGTAAACAAGGATTGGCTCTACCCAATAAAGAAAGGTGAAAACGGTTGGAGATACCTGCAAATATCTAGACCACCATCCGATTCAAGATGGAGTAATCCCATCAGGCACTAATTTTGCTTGTTCTGCCTGTTACTAGTTGCTATGGATAATGCCATCAAGATAAGAACTGTTGAAATTGCATTAGAAGGAATTGCGAGCCAGTTTAATGGACCGAACGGCAGATCACCTTCCGCAGTTAATTGGAAAGGAATTCTTTGCTCGATATTATCCGAGTCTAAAATCACAAGTTCTCCCTTTGCAATCATCCTTGGCTCCAGGAGCCCATCAGGGATAATTCGCAATTCGATTGCGTCTCCGGGGTAGAACGTCCCTTTGGTCAGTGGTTCAGCAATTCTTCCAGCGGCACCTTCGATTGCGATGCTGTACGTCCTAGGGCCTGAACCGATTGATTCGGGGTATAGGGCAATAGTAGAGTCTGAGTCCCAAGGAACGGTTGCTACGATATCATCTGTAGATAGTCTATGGTTTACTACAATCCAATCTATAGAAACTACGTTCTTTGGACGATTCTGGCATCCAATTGATCCTTCAATAGTGCCTTTCGAAGATGAAGAATTTGTTATTTCGATTAATTGAATCCTTGTAGAGTTGCCATCGTGAGGAGGAGTCACAACACCGCCAGTTGATGCGATATCAACTTCCACAATGCATTTGTCGATAGTGAAAATATCTGCGATTATTGGTTCATCATTTAGAACCACTATAGGATTTCGAGGCACGGTTAGTGTAGAGTTCGCATCACCAACGAAATCAAACTCTATGACTGCGGAACTCTCAGTAATTTCCATGACACGGGCAGTCCATTGGACTAGACGTCCGTGATTGTCCCAAATCTTCTTTCCAGTATGCCCAAATCGATCACCAACATCGAAAACATCACCTGCTGATCCATAGTCTATGGCCCTCAATAGAGCGTCATCTCCATCTGCTTCAACGATCTTAACCCATGGTTTTGTTGGATCGGTATTTACTAGGTTGGAAGGCACGTCTCCGAAATTGAGATCCTGCTGTTCGACCAGTATGCCGTGTCCCGGTAACCCCTTGTCGAAACCAATACTCGACCTCAGTGTAATCCAAATATACTCTTGGCTGGCTATCTCAATCTTTAGTGGACTACCACCATTAGACAATGGTTCTAGAGAGAAGTTTCCATCAGAGTTTAAGGTAGGTTCGATTGGATCTATGGCATCAATTAGCTCGAGAGTGGAAGATGAAGGTAGCGTTGGTCTAGAGCCATCATCAATCCAATTTCCACTGGCCATTATGTCCCAGTCACCTAATCCATGCCAGTTTCTCGTGGGTGCATCGCTATGGACATCGTATAAATCAACGGCACCCATCTGATGCAGCATCTCATGAACTAATACGCCGAGGCCTCCATGAACTGAAGCCATCGTGTAGTGTTCGAATTTATATTCGCCGACCACTACAGGTTCGTAAAATGATGAGAAGTGACTCCAAATGCTTGTTGATGGCCCTCCCTCTTCTTGTGCTTGTCCGGAGTGAAGTATGAGTAGCCTGTCAACAATGAAATCGCCATCAAGATCCCACTGAGAGATATCTTGATTCTGAAATGTACTGATTATCGCTTCTCTTGCCAATTCTCTAGCCCCTCCTGAGTCTGCTCCAGTATCTCTCTCAGTTTCGGAATCTGTTCCCCAGTGAGACTCCAAGTATGGGGATGCCCAGGTCTCTCCTACTATCGTAGTCATCAATTGAGAATTGCCGCCGCTCATCTCGGAGATGTATTGTTCTGCTGAGTTATTACCTTCAAACAGTCCCCCTAGTAGTGAGTTAGGAAAAGGCTTAGCGGGGAAGCTAACTCTTAGTACAGGCCAGAATTCTTCTTCCTCGAGTCCAACTAATTTGCTTTCGGTTGTACTACTCGTTTCGACTGTTGATGAAATTGCATCATTAACTGTTCCAGAATTTATGTATACGAACGAAGATGCTAACAATAACATGGTCACTGAAAGAATTCGGAAAATGCTACTTGGCCTGTTTATGCTCACACCTTTTGGCCGGTATCTAATGCTTTCAAATCAATCCCCATGTGTTACCAAGTGGAGTCAATTTTAATTACGAAGTTAACTGATGATTCTAACCGGCATGGAGTTTGAAACGAAATCGGCTAATATCGTGGAAAGTATTGCAATAATTATCTTCAATCCATCAAACTCAATCGGCAAAGTTAGAATTATCACTCCAGTTGAAATTGCTAGAAAGCGCTTCCTGAATCTGGGCACACCGTTGTTTAACATGCCAAATATTCTAGTCAGAGAGAGGGAAATTGTTGTCACTGACCAGATCATAAGTACCCATGAAAGTGCCATACCTAAAGAGAATATAGAGTAGGCGTCGTATCTAACAAGTACGCCTTCTGGCCTACCAGATGCTTCGGATAATTCAAACAGTATAGGGAGAAATTGATACCATATTAGTAAAATTAAGATTGGAATGAGGGTTGTCGTTAGGATGAGGACCGATATCAGCCAATTGCGCTCTGGAGGATAGAGACCGGGTCTAGCGAAAGAGTAAGCCTGTATTGAAATCAATGGAAGCAATGACAACGATGCCAGTAGAATCACAGCGGCCCACCTCAACTGTAGCCAATCAGCAGGTCCGTAGATTGACATATTTTCGTTGTTAGGACCTGTTTCCAAAGGCAATTGACCTAGCCAGTGAGTAATCATATTATCTATTGAGAAGGACCAGAAGACACACATTATGACCAATGTAAATGAAATTCTCCGGACTATTATATTCAGTTCTATTAGGTGTTCTTGAATGTCCCAGTTAGGGAGAACATGTGCAAATTCGCTAGTCACAATACATCCTTCGCATCGGGCAATGTTCTTGCTGCAAGAACCGTTCTATATACGCCATAAGCAGCCCATGCACTTACAAAAAACGCTGTACCGGTGGCGAAGTCAGTGAAGTCCACACCTTGGAAAACAATGGGGCTATCAGAACTTGCCCAGGTAACCCCTAGATAGAAAGTCAGCAAGAAGCCGAACGCTCTACGGATACCCTGGGGATAAGCCAGTTCGCTCGCTAGGAATTCTGGTCCATCGTCATATCTGCGTTCGAGAATCTCTTTCTGAACGACAGCCCCGACGATAAGTGCAGTTAGGCTTGTCCAATAGAACAGGTTACCTTGTGAGAATACCCTATTGGATATTGCATCCTGTCGTTCCTGCTCGAGTTGCTCTTCAGACACTTCTAGCAGGAATAGGGAGTCATAGGTACCAACAGAGATGGTCCGAGTTTCCAATGTAGATCCACTCTCTTCTGTAGTAATAGTGCCAGGGGGGTTAATCGAGAAAGATAGAACATTCCAGTAGTCCATATCATCGGGTATTCCCCCACCGTCTACTGAATTTCCTGCTATCCAAAATTGTACCACGCCCATGTCATCGTCGGGAGCCGTCCATGTCAATACCCATGATCCATCAAGATCCGTGTCAGAGTGTGAAACATCATCGGCGCGGCCCTCTGCGTAACGAATTTCTTGGTCCTCTTGCCAAGTGAAGTTTCCAATTGAGTCAGAAGAAAGCAGGAAACCTGCTTGCGAGTTTCCTTCACCACCCGAAAGTGTCAGAGAATCGGCTACCCTGATAGTGAGCTCGTAACTTTCAGATGGCTCGTACATCAAAGGCACACCTGTAACCATAACAACTGCTCTATCTGATGGTGCGCCGTTGTTATGGCAGGAACAACCATACTTTACAGTCAACTCATCGTTGGAATTGTAAGCCCCAGGACCATTGCTCATTCCAAGAGCAGGAATTGATACCGCAGCGACTACGAAAAGGCATACAAAGGCGCGACTGACGCTTACACGCATGATATCACTAATACTTTCTCGCAGTCGATGTCAAATAACGGTTGGGGGAGGTAGACCTCATAACTCCTTGAAAGAGGAATTCAATTCATTCATCATCTTCTTGCCGTCTCCAAATAGCATCATAGTCTTGTCCTCATAGAATAGGTCGTTGTCTACACCTGCATACCCGACGGAAAGGCTCCTCTTGATAATGACAACAACTCTTGCCTTGTCGGCGTCAATGATTGGCATTCCTCCAAGTGGCCCCTCACCTGTACGAGCCACCGGATTAACCGTATCATTGGCACCGATAACTAGAGCAACGTCAGTCTCAGGTAGTTCCGAGTTAATGTCGTCCATCTCTATGAGTTGTTCATATGGAACGCTTGCCTCTGCCAATAGTACATTCATGTGTCCTGGCATCCTACCCGCGACAGGGTGAATACCGTATGATACCTCAACTCCTTGAGACTCAAGAAGGTCTGCGAATTCCTTGACAGCATGCTGTGCCTGACTAACAGCCATACCATAGCCAGGAATAATGACACACTTACTTATCCCATCGCAAACCATTGCTACCTCCTCGGGATCACTACCGACTTTAGTTCTGGTAACCGACTCACGGCCACCTCCCCCGAATGACTTGAAAAGAACGGCGGTGAGAGTCCTGTTCATCGCTTTGCACATAATGAATGTCAGTATTAGCCCAGCAGCTCCTACCATTGAGCCAGCGATAATCAGGACATTGTTACCTATCACGAAACCGGTGAATGCTGCGGCAATTCCAGACATTGAATTGAGGAGGCTAACTACAACTGGCATGTCAGCACCCCCAATTGGGATAACGAATAGTACGCCTAGTAGACACGATAGGCCGACTAGTGAATAGATGTAGTCGTAATTTTCAGGCTCTTGGATTGTTAGTCCTATCAGGGAAATACAGCCAATCAATATCGCTCCCTTGACAATATTCAACCATGGAGGGCCCCATGTAGGGAAACTGACCCATTTCCTCCTGCCTCTATCATCCTTTTTTGTGAGAGGGATGTAGAACCCACCCCTGAGTTTCCCCATAGCCATAAGGCTTCCAGTAAGTGTGACCCATCCTACGATTCCTGAAAGCCCTATTGCGATCCATGTTGCGTATAGTTCGACTCCTGCATCTGGGATTTCCCCCTCCTGAAGTCTCTTGAGTACTTCTGAAAGGCCAACAAGTGCAGATGCTCCACCCCCAAATCCGTTGAATAGGGCGACCAGTTCTGGCATCTCAGTCATCTCAACAGTAGTGGCCATGATGTATCCGATGATGGTACCAAGGACTAGTCCGCCTATGATCAGCTCAAATCCAATAATTTCCTCGGAATACATCTTTACTAGTGTAACTAGAACTGCAAGAAACATCCCATAAGCACCGAGACGATTGCCCTGGGGAGCAGTCTTCGGACTCGAAAGACGCTTTATACCGAAAATGAATAGAGCTGCTGATACAAGGTAGCCTATGTCCCAGACAACCGGGTCTACCATCAATTGCCACCTCTCTTCTTTCCGGCAATCATCTCGAGCATCTTGTTGGTAACCATGAACCCTCCAACTACGTTGATTGTTGCCATAACCAAAGCAATGAATGCCAACCAGGAGGCAGTGCCCGGATTTCCATTGTTGAATTCGACGTTAGAAAGTATCAACGCACCTACGATAGTGATTCCAGAAATGGCATTGGCCCCTGACATAAGTGGAGTATGAAGAGTAGGGGGTACTTTGCTAATCAACTCGAAACCTAAGAAAATCGCCAGAACAAAAACAGTAATACTGGCCACCAGAGTTGCAGTTGTGAGCATTAGTTAATCACCTCCAAGAGTCGACTCTGTTTGGGATGAATCTCACCTTGGTGGCATAGGAGAACTCCACCCATCCCTGGAACGTAAAACTCGTCACCTTCTGGTGCACCTACGAGAATAGAGTCATCGAGGTCAATGGAGATCGACTCCTGACTAACAAGTGTGGAGAGGAATGTGGCCATATTGTTGGAATATAGCATGCTTGCAGTCGTTGAAAGTTCACCGGGGAGATTCTTAGTTCCTACAATAGTTACGCCGTTGTCTGTGATGAATACCTCGCCTGGCTTAGTCAGCTCACAGTTTCCTCCGACATCAGCATTCATGTCTACGACAACAGATCCTGGCTTGAAAGTAGAAATTGCAGAAGCGGGAACTGTGATTGGTGCAGGCCTACCAAAAATCCTAGCCGTAGTAATGATTACATCCGCATCACTGGCTACCTCGCATACGGTATCATTCACCTTCTGTATAAACTCCGGAGTTAGTGGCTTAGCATAACCAGATTCATCTTCGAAGTCGTCCATTCCATCAACTTCGATGAAACGGCCCCCCACAGATTCAATCTGTTCTGCAGCAGATTTCCTCACATCCGAAGCATAGACAATGGCTCCTAATCTCTTGGCAGTGGCTATTGCCTGAAGACCGGCTACTCCGGAGCCCATTATCACGAACTTGGAAGGCCTTACAGTACCAGCACTGGTAGTCATCATAGGTATTCCCCTTGGAACATTGGCTGCTCCGAGCAAAACAGCCTTGTATCCTGCGAGATTATCTTGACTGGAGTTAACATCCATTGCTTGGGCCCTAGAAAGTCTGCGTGGAATCATGTCCATGCTGATGAGTGTAATTTTCTTTTCAATGGCCTGTTTAACCAAATTAGGATTTCGGAAAGGATCTGAAACACAAACAAATATCTGACCTTCATTGGCATTTGAAAGATCTGGCATTGATATTGAAACTACTATGTCGGACTCAAGCACTGAGGATTTGTCGGATACTTTGAATCCTACAGATTGATATTCATTATCGCTGTAATGAGATATTTCACCAGCACCAGATTCTACAGTCAATTCGAAGCCTAACTTATTCAATTTCTTGTATGAGTTGGGAACTATGGACACCCGATTCTCACCAACAGGCTCCTTAAGCACGCCAAGTCTCATTTTGTCACCCGATTTTGTAGATCTTCCAATTGAGGGATGTTATTGAAGCCGTCGGCGGCAAACTTTCTCAAATTATTTAGCTAAAAATAATCAGATACCCTATTCCAAAAACTGCAACATCGCATATTGCGTGCGAGAACCAACAGACCCAAACAGATCTATATCGGACATAAAGCCAAGACCAAATTGCAGCCGCCGATAAAAGTCCGAAGCTAGCCATTACTGTTTGCCACCAAATAAATCCGAAATAGTGCAGTGCAATAGCATGATGGAGAGTGAAAAGAATGGCTGAGAAGATTATTGCTCTATCCTCACTTCCGAGCAGTTCTATTGACTTGATTGTTACAAACCATCTGAAAACATACTCCTCGAGTAGACTGTTGAGGAATATCCAGTAAATCATTCCAGCAATATACATTCGGATTTTCGTGAGACCCGTACTTTCCAGTTCAGAAATCATTGAGTCCGTGTCTAAAGTATCACCAAATAAAAGCCACATTACAATGATGATAATGGACATAATTATTCCTGAAATTCCCCCTACAGCCATCCCATCTCTGGAAGGGAGTGACATAGAGGGTGAGTTTTTCTCAACTCTGAGATACCAGTAGGCTGGAGCCAATAGAATCCAAAGCTTGCATATGATGAAAAATATCTGAGAGGTAAACTCATCATCGTTATATGTTAACGTGAATAATATCGAAATTGTAGGAACGAAGGCAACCAGAGCAAGTGGAATTACGGAATTCTGTATACTGGTCACATTTGAAAATAGCAGCCCTAGTCAATATAGTTGGTCACGGAATTGACCCATTCTTCTCAAAAGTGATAAGACTGTTATCATCAGCCCGCTAACATGGCAAATGGAGCAAAGAAGGTCGCAGTTATAGGGGCAGGAAATGTAGGAGCAACTTGTGCGTTCGTTCTTGCAGAAAGGAAGGTTGGAGAGGTAATACTACTGGACATCTATGAGGGATTTGCCAAGGGCAAGGCACTCGATATGAGCCAGGGTGGGGGAGTACTAAACTACGATGGTCGCGTAACAGGAACGAAGGACTATGCAGATATTGTTGATTCAGATGTAGTGGTAGTTACTTCTGGATTTCCTAGGCAACCCGGGATGACAAGGGAGGATCTGATTGGAAAGAACGCAGAAATAGTCTCACAAGTAGGTGAAGGCATAAGGCAGCACGCCCCCAATTCTATTGTTGTGATGGTGACCAATCCTTTGGACTTGATGACATACCATATGCAGAAAGTAACTGGATTTGAACATAGTAGAGTAGTAGGCCAAGCAGGAATATTAGACAGTGCGAGGATGACGCACTTCATTGCACAGGCTGTCGGATGCAGTAATGAGGATGTCCAGGCAATGGTTCTGGGCGGTCATGGAGATACCATGGTCCCACTTCCAAGATACACGACGGTGAATGGAATTCCAGTGAGTCAACTTCTGAGCGATGCAGAAGTAGAGGCAATCTGCCAAAGAACAGCCAGCGGTGGAGGAGAAATTGTCAAGTTACTGGAGAATGGTAGTGCATTCTACGCTCCGGGAAGCGCGGCTGCAATAATGGCCGAAGCAATTCTCGAAGATAGGAAAAGGGTTCTCCCATGTAGCACTTACCTTTCGGGCCAATATGGAATGGATGACATATACATTGGAGTACCAGTAGTTCTCGGCAGAAATGGAGTAGAGAGGATCATAGAGCTCGAACTAGCTGAGAAGGAGTTGGATAGTCTACAGGGTTCTGGTTCCTTCTACAAAGAACAACTTTCTGAAATCCTGGGTTACTGAAATTACGAGGTTGAAACCATTGACGAAAGAATATGTCCATCTAGAAAATGACGGAAAGATTCTCCTTGTTGATATAAATGGGAATGGCCCAAAAATCCCACAAATGGGTAGGATAAAATTCGATAGTAAGGAATCAATAAGACTTCCCACGACAGATGAGGCAAAATCAATGGGGATTA
>TARA_B100001113_G_scaffold321744_1_pt1 | contig 10230 bp, 8 predicted proteins | sample TARA_B100001113 | Tara Oceans TARA_B100001113 (sample SAMEA2622402) | marine metagenome | biome: marine biome (ENVO:00000447); feature: deep chlorophyll maximum layer (ENVO:xxxxxxxx); material: "saline water (ENVO:00002010), including plankton (ENVO:xxxxxxxx)" | depth 50 m | reverse complement strand
GACGACGAAGACGATGACGGAGATTCCAATGGACAGGGTGGAAATCAGACTAATGAACCAGTAAATTCGCCACCAATGGCATCTAATGTTGCGGTTATCATTGCTGGTTCAACAACTCCTGTCATAACTGCTTATTACGATCTAGTTCTGATCTGTACATACGACTATCACGATTATGACGGGGATCTTGAATTTGGGAGTATCATCCGATGGTCGAGAAACAACACAACGGTGACCGAATTCGACGGCTACAGAGTTTTGCCCTTCTTTGCCACTTCTATTGGAGAGTCTTGGACTGTATCTATCATACCAAGTGACGGAATTGAATATGGAGACTTGGTATCATCTACGAATTCTGTACGCATAGTGGATCGCGACTCGGATAATGACGGTCATATTGACTCACTGGATGCCTTTCCTTACAACTCAACAGAATGGAGTGATTCAGACGGTGATGGAGTAGGGGACAACAGTGACCACTTCCCTCACGACCCATCAGAGTTCAGAGACAGCGACGGCGATGGGTTAGGAGACATCGCCGACACAGATGACGATAATGACGGGATCGAAGATGACGAGGACGACAGCGACGGTGACGGTGTGACCGATAGCATTGATGTCTTCCCCGAGAATCCCGATGAATGGTCCGATACAGACATGGATGGAGTGGGTGACAATTCTGATGCATTCCCAACCGACAGAAATGAATCGACTGACTCAGACGGGGACGGTGTCGGCGACAACTCAGACGACTTCCCGATGGATATTGGGGAATTCTCGGATTCGGACGGTGACGGAGTCGGCGACAACTCGGATTACGATCCTAATGATCCCTTGATCTCGATTGAGGGGGACTTAGGTCGTGAAGATGGGATTAGCGAAGCCCTCTCCCTCGAAAACATCCCGCCGAGAGTAGTAGAAACCGCCCTCGCAGAAGTTCAGGACGGTGTGATAACGCAGGTGGAGTTGGGATACGAAGATGACGTCCTGATTTACGAGCTTCTCGTTGTTCGCGACGGAGCAGAGTTCGAGCTTGAAATCTCAGCAGACGGAAGTCTGATAGAAATGGAATATGAGGAGGATGAAGACTATCCGATAGCCGGTGACGAGGTTGGAAATGGTCATTCCCGGGTAGTGAGCATCATTGTGGCCATCGTAATTCTGGTTGTGCTTGGAAAGTCTCTGTCTGGCACATGGGGCGACTAGCGGAGGGATCGTAGAAATCCAGTAGGACTGGACTTGAGGGGGGCCAGATTTTATTTGTCCCAGCCAACATTATGATTATCATAGTATATCTTACAATGAGCGATCGGCCTCTGATGGGAACTCAACTACAGGACGCCCTCGGAATGTGTTCATTATTTTACTGAGGGATTTTTCTTAGATTTTCTTTTTCTGAGTTGCTCTACTCCTTGCCATGATCTGTCAGGTCTAACTTCTTGCCCTGAATGGCCCTCTATCGGACAATATTTCCCACTCCTGCATCGGCTACAATTGTCCTTTGGTGGATGGTCGATCTTTTTGGTGAGTCGTCCATACTTCCGTCTGGGCACGAGCTAAGATCTGAATTGGCGGCAGATAGCCTTCACCTAATGCGAAGGCTCAATTCACTATGCTTTGTGAGATATTCATGAAGACCAGTGGAACTGAGTCGATTCGCCTTTGGGCTCAGGTTGAGGCTGCGATGCCTAGAATGGAAATTGACTCAGATAATTGTTTGAGAATAGCTGCAGGGAAGTCCAAGAAGGGTTCCATAATACTCGGCGATGTTGCTCAATCATTCATCCGTGCATTGGGGCCCTCGGACCCTCCTGTGATTCTTAGTGATCTTAGATTTGACGAGCAACGTTGGGAGATTATAGCCGGAGCCTTTGGAATAGATATATCCATCAAATCAGAACCTTACTGGGGATTTGGTATTTTTACCAAATGCTTCCTGAATGAGGTTTGCATAACTGGAAAACGGCAGTCGATTGACAGAATAGTGTTTGATGCAATGGCATCCCTAGGGAGAAATCCATGGGAGCCGTTTTGGATACGCCGTTTTGAGAAGAAAAGTGGTGTGGATTTAGAAGGTCATGGAAACATGTGGCGGGATTGCGAGAAACGGGCTGAAAGGGCAATGCATGATATGCTGGATGAAATTACTGAGTTGTCAAGTGCTAACAGGGGAAAGCTTCCTGCATCTACTTCATTAGATATAGAAGCTGCAAAGCTCGCACTGGAAGATCGTAACAGTCAGGCATTCGAACGAGCGATTTCTAGGGCCGTCACAACTCTCAAAATGCATATAAATTTTGGATCAGAAAGCGAACATGGTGGTTGGGATATACTGCTTGGGACCGGGGATATTCCAACAGTAGACCTGACAGATGATTGATTGGCTCAACCGAATATCCATTGTATAACGCCGTGTTGAGCAAGGTAAATGACAATTGAGAAAACTATGCAAGCTCCATATACCGCGCTTTTTGGTATCTGGATCGCATCTTCGGACTCTTCATCGAAATAGCGAATTAGACCAGCAGCTTGCTGAATTCCACTGTTCTTGTCCTTCTTGGCCACGTTCGGCGGACCATGGCAGTGTATTTGAAGGAAGCCCAGAATGTCGGCTACGGCTCGGGGTCAAGGCTCCAAAGTTTCGATGAGTACGCAACCACCTTCTATCTCTGTGACTGTGCGAGCGACGCCCATTGCAGCGTCTATGCCTGTAGTCATCACCAACTCTCTTCTCCCAAGGGTAGGATTGTCCAAAATTATGCGGTGAGACAGCGATGTCAACATTGAGCTGTCCACCACCTGCCATATCCACTCATGTTCGGTTACGGTTATGATGGCCTCTACAGGAAGTAGATCTACGAGTGCGTTTGAGGCCTTTTTTGCTCTTAGAACCAGTTCTTCGAGTTTCTTCCTCCCCTTGCTGGGGGTTGTACGAACCCTTCTTCCACCCTTCGTAAGTATTCTCCTGCTTCCGCTCTTTGTGTGCACGCATCCCATCCTGCGACCGAAGCCGCAAAGTGAAGTCACTTTTCACACTCTTAACCGTTCTCCGAGTGAGGAGCTGTTTGAGTGCCATTTAGAGGGATCATTGAAACTGCTAGCCGTGCACATGGTACTCAGAGGGGGAAGGGATTGTACATGGACTCGGATTTTGACTGGCGAATTTCAGCTGACAACAGCCTGTTGAGACAAGGGACAGTCGGGTGGATGCACGATGCCCGGGCATGGTTCGAAAGATCATTCGATAGACTTCCCGAAACTGTCAGAGTCAATCCCTTGAGAAAGGATAGCGGTTCAGTTGAAGTCTGGCTTCGATCTGTGGGTGCCAAACAGATGAGCTGGTATCATGGACCTGGATCTTCCTGGGAAATGCCCTTTGAACGTGGAGGGGCACAAGGAGAGGTTCGAAAATTGCTTATTTCATTACATGAAACAGGACGTCTGACCAGACAAGAAGCGGTATCTATGATTCCAGTGATGGCCCTGAATCCGAAAGCCGGTGAGGCTGTTTTGGACATGTGCGCCAGCCCCGGCTCAAAAACAAGTCAAATAGCTGAATTCATGAATGGGGTGGGGGTTTTAGTTGCTAATGAGCGATCAAGAAAACGCTGTAATCTCCTGGTTGCAAACATACAACGTCATCGTTCTAGGGTGACGGTTGTGTCAAATCATGATGGGCGGCATATCCCCTCTCTCAGCGGCGAAGGGGGTTATGACGCGATATTGGTTGACGCGCCGTGCACTGGATCTGGTACAACAAGGAAGAATCCGGACGTGTGGAGGCAATGGAAGCCCAGTGGCGGATTAGGGTTGCATTCGATGCAGGTTGGACTTCTCAACAGAGCTGTGGACCTCCTCAAGGTAGGGGGTAGAGTTGTGTATTCAACTTGTTCACTCGATCCTGTGGAGAACGAAGCCGTCATATCCCAGATTCTTCTAAACCGGGAAGATGTGGATATAATTGATTGCTCAGACAATTTAGAGGGTGTCATTATTCAGGAAGGCTTGCAATCATGGGTCCCAACTGATGACAATATGCAGCCTCTTGATGAGGATCCATGGGCCCATCCCCCATCGAATGAAATATCTGACAAATTGGCCAAGTGCATTAGAGTCAGAGGGCATATGATGGATGCAGGAGGTTTTTTCCTTGCGGCAATGCAAAAAAAGGATCTACCGCAAGGGAATGATTTGGCAGATATTTCAGTGGTAAGGTCCCCTGTGGATTCTATGCAGGCCTCTCAGCCGCTTTCTGAAAGTGACCGTCTTGCGTTTAAGATGGAGTTCGGGGATTGCGATAAACCACTGTGGAGGCGCGGTAAAAGAATCGCTATCGGAACTGAACGTATGTTCGATGTCTGGAACGAGAGGACGATAGTATCCAGTGGGAAAGCAAGTGTCGATGGGCGACGATGGCGCCCGATGAACATCGTGCACGTAGGATGTGAAATCTCAGAAATACGTTCTGGCAGGCCATCGAGGATTATCGAGGACGGGGCGCACTTAGCTAGGGAGGTAGCACGTGAAAGGATTGTTGAGATTGGGGATGGTGAATTCGAAAAATTGCTCGTTGGGGAGGCGCTTGAGTTAGACTGTTTGCCTATGGAAAGGAGAGGCATTAGAGGTGGATGGCTGATTTCTAGTGATTCGAATACAGAACCTCTTCCTGTCTGGATAGGGGGCAAGATAACAGCCATGGTGTCGAAGCATGAACAAACTTGTCGTGTCGGGTTGCAAGGATTGGCGAAGATATGAACGGCAAGAACAATACTTTCATGATAACCCGCCGGTTACATTCTCCATGGATCTGGACGGTACTGACCGAGCGATCATCAAATGTCTTGAGTCGGATGCGCGAATGTCCCTGAGATCTGTCGCTGAGGAAATTGGTGTTTCTTTAGGTACGGTCAGTAATCGGCTTCGACGTTTGGAGAGTTCGGGGGTCGTGACGGGTTACACTATTCGCTTAGACGCAGAAAAGGCAGGATGGGGTCTAACTGTTGTCGTAGGACTTAGAATAGAGAAGGGGAGATTGCTAGAGCTCCAAAGACGCATCGCAGAGGATCATCGTGTTCTCGGAGTTTACGATGTAACTGGAGATTTTGATTCCATGGTGGTGGCGAGAGCAGTTGATAGAGGTGATCTGGATGATCTGTCAAAAACGGTCCTTTCACTGGACGGAATTACTCGGTCTGTTACTCACTTCGTACTGAATACGGTAAAAGAAAAGTCATCATCCATTCCTGAACATTGAGTTTAGAAATAGGAATCCAAATCACATGTGTTCCTGAATAAACGGTAACAGCGCGTCTGCATGCGCATGGAGAGCCTCCACTGTACGACCTTCTGGCTTCATCGTCCGCATCAACGAAAACCACAACGATTCATCGATTTTAACATCCAAGGATTCGAGTCTTTTTCTTATCATAGACTGCAATCTCCCCCCTGTCCGGTCCCAATCCATTAGCACGATAACAGGCGGGCCTGCATCGATCGGATTTTTGCTGCCATATGTGTCGTATAGATAAGCAATAATCCTAGATTGGTCCCAACCACGATTAAACAATTCAATCGTACCCTTGAAACCAATATCCCTCAAAGCTTCCTCATCTCTTTTCCCTTCAACTAAAATTGGGCAGTTGGAACCTTCATCCTCAAGTGAATTGTTCCGCCTAATCGAATCGGCGAACGCTTTCGCAACTTTTGAATACCGCTCGACACTATCTGGTCGTAGATATGCCGTGATTCTAGTATTAGCGCCCGGTAAATCTTCGATATTCACTTAGATTGCCTCCTCTTTAGAAACTGCCTCATTTTTTTCTGGTTTGGAATATCTGTGAACCCCCCTCAAAAAAGGGATGAAAGTTGGTAACTTCAGTGAGATAATTTCTGATAATGGTCCTTACCCTTATGAGGGTGCGTTTGTTCCCGTATCTTGGGGATCGGATGGCAGGTATCACCCCTCTGTTCGATAACTTGTGGAATGAATACATTATTTGGTCATTTTTAGTTGGTGGGTTTACATTCATCTGGCTTTATCACCACTCCCTGTGGTACAAAAGTGAGGAAGGGGAAGATTGGGATAACAAAGACGGCATAGAGGTTGGAGTTTTTCCAAAGCACTATGACAACTTCACTCTGGAAATCGCATGGACGGTGTTGCCCTTCTTTCTCATAGTGTACTTGGCTCTAATCTCTTGGGGCCCCCTCGATGCCATCTGGTCGTCAGCGGAGGCAGATGGAGGGTATGGAGCCGAATGCGCACCTGGAGAGATGTCCAATATGACTTGGTCGGAAGCAGAAGGCAGATATGTTGCTGACTGTTATCATGTGATCTACATAGAAGCCTACCAGTGGGGCTGGAACTTCGATTGCCTCGAAGTGGCTGTCCCGGACCTTTGCGAGGTTGGTACAGCAGTAATCGACGGAACGCCCGCTGCAAGTTTGACTCTGAAACAGGGCGAAGTTTACCTAGCTGCGATGGGATCTGCTGACGTTACTCATGCACCGTGGTTTGTCTCATGGGGTGTGAAGGAAGATGTTTTGTATGCACCAGGTACTATGGATTTGAATGGTGACGGCCTGAGTGATAATATGGTCCTGACTGAAAATGGGGAATATGCCCTATCTGGCCCGATAGGAGAATTAGGTCTGACGACAGTCTGGCTACCTGCAGACAATGTGGAGAATTTCCTATTACTTTGCACCGAATATTGTGGCGATAACCATGCCTACATGCTGGCTCAAATTAATGTAAACGCGTGAGTTGGTGAAAAATGAAAATCCATAATTCCAACAGGGCGATTGCAGCGCTGGCGGTGATGGCAGGGGTGCTCCTTCTGGCACCGCTTGTGTCCTCTCTTCCAACAGGGATTGGCGGCACCTCGATTCAAACGGCAGGGTGCAACTGTCACAACGGCGTATCCGATAGCAGTGTTGTAGCAGATATCCAAGGTTTTCCTGAACAATACAATGCTTCTGAGACATATTCTCTAAGTATTTCGTTCACTGGAGGGCCGGCTCAAGCGGGCAACGCAAATCTGGGGGGTTTCAACCTCTGGGCATCAGATGGCGTGTTCACGCCAACTGACGGCCTGACACAACTATGGGGCGGTTCTGTAACTGAAGTCGCCCACACTGAGGCGGGTAACGACTACACCTCATGGGTTCTGGATTGGACCGCTCCCGAGAGTGGGAAAGACGTTGACTTCATTCTACACGTCAATTCGGTGAATGGAGACGGTGTGCAAACAGGACAAATCGATCAATGGAATCGGGCAGATTATACTTTGCAGTCTTCCTTTGGAATAATCGGTGAAGTGATTCCAGAGGCACCGGAACCGTTCGTGGTCCTGGCTACGCTCATCCTGATCACCTTGGCGCTTGTCGCAATTACGATCTTGTATGGATTCTACAGATCTGATCCGGACGGTTTCAGTTGGGAAACATTCTCGCCGTGGATAGCGGGATGGCTGACAACTACAGACCACAAAAGAGTCGGGACCTTGTATTTCCTAGCGGGGCTGTTCTTCCTTGGCATTGGCGGTATAATGGCCCTATTCATCAGGGTGCAGTTGGCTACTCCAGGCAATGATTTCCTCACTCAAGACCAATACAACCAGTTCTTCACTCTACACGGTACTACGATGATCTTCCTTGCAGCCATGCCACTGATCAATGGCTTTGCAAATTGGATGGTTCCTCTGCAGATAGGTGCTCCAGACCTCGCAATGCCTAGACTGAATGCGATGTCATTCTGGTTGCAACCTGTTGGTGCTCTTCTAATCTTCACGGGAGTATTCTCCGGACAGGGGGCAGATACAGGATGGACAGGATATGCTCCTTACGTCGTGGACATGGTAAACGGGCATGACGGGAACACTTTCTGGGCCGCTGGCCAGATCATGCTCGTAGCATCATCCACATTGACTGGGATCAACTTCCTAACTACCATTGCCGTGATGCGCGCAGATGGCATGGGATGGATGCAAATGCCGCTATTCACATGGTCGATATTAGTAGCCAACCTCATGCTATTCCTTTCCATACCTGCCTTCGGTGTGGGGCTTATCCAAGTCTATCTTGACCGTGTGGTTGGTACTGCGTTCTACGATGTGGGTGCTGGTGGTGACCCATTGCTGTGGAGTCACCTATTCTGGTACTTTGGCCATCCAGAAGTTTACGTTGTTATCGTTCCAGCTTTCGGCGTTATCTCTGAAGTTCTTGCAACCTCTTCGAGGAGGTCCATCTTTGGGTACAGGTCAATGGTCTTTGCAATGGCAGGCATAGGTGTGGTTGCCTTCATTGTCTATGGGCACCACATGTTCACATCGGGTATGTCGCCTGTGCTCAGATTCGTAACAATGGTTACCACTATGCTGGTAGCAGTTCCTACCGGAATCAAGATCTTTAACTGGCTGAAGACCATGCATGGAGGGTCTCTTGTTTACAGGACTCACACGCTGTGGTCACTCGGCTTCCTTGTTACATTCACCCTGGGAGGTATTTCTGGGATGTTCTTCCCATCCATAGCCATGGATACGCATCTTCACGAGAGTTATTTCGTAGTCGCTCACTTCCATTATGTGTTGGTGGGAGGGACAGTGTTCGGATTCTTTGCTGCGATATACTATTGGTACCCTAAAATGACTGGTCGCATGATGGATGAACGCCTCGGTACGCTCCATTTCCTCACTGCATTCATTTCGTACAACGGAGTTTTCTGGCCCATGCACAGACTTGGTGTGTGGGGCATGGCACGACGGCACCACACCTACTTCATCAGCACAGATGACTTTTCCAACCTGCCCCCTGAAGCCGCGGATTGGAATCTTTTCATATCCGTTTCAGCATTCTTGTTCTTCCTGTCAAACTTCATCATGGTAGCCAATATGGTGATTTCCTATCTCCGAGGTTCCAAGGCTCCAGCAGATCCATGGGGTGGGTGGTCATTCGAATGGATGACAGCCTCGCCGCCACCGACGCCCTCATTTGGCCGTTATGAAGAAGGCGTGTGGTACGATCTTCCAAAACTTCGAGATGCCAATGAACATGTTACCGCCGAGCCCGGACGATTCGCCAAGTGGTTCAATCGTCTCATGGTTCCCGATGATGGAAATGAGGAGGTGGCGCATTGAGCGGTGATCACGATCACCACCCAAGTCCGCTTGGGCCTCATGATTGGAGTCATGGAGCACCGCATAATTCCTATGCACCCATAGTAATGAGTATCGGAATAGGCCTGTTTTTGTTTGTATTCGCTGGAATGTTCGATTACAATCTCGAGTTGTCAGAACATGAATACACAGGTCGTGGTCTTCTCTGGCTATTCGTTGCCATAATCATAACTGGAATGGGCATTTTGATTTGGTGGAGGCAGGATCTTTCATTCGATGGGTCTTACGAACCTCTAGCCACGGGTGCTCCATTCAGAAATATACAGATTCGAAAAGTCGGAATGTTTGTGTTTTTGATGTCGGAGATGATGGTTTTCACCGCATTGTTCAGCACCTACATGAGATACAGGCTGGGCCTCAGGAGATGTGACGATGTTTTCGCAGACGGTCTTTTTGACCCGGTAACGAATCCTGCGGGATGGCAAGAAGCGGTCCCAGTCACTTGCTTTGAGCCCGCCAGTCATTTGATAGCCTCAAGTTGGTGGCATTTGGCACCCGGTGCGATCAATACTTTTGCACTAATCATTTCATCGTTCACTATAGTTCAGGCCCTGCGCTATGCGAAAAAGACAGACATCGATGAAGAGCTGCGAAGAAAAAGAATCACGATGTTTCTTGGAACGACTTGGGTCTTGGCAATAATATTCCTGACCTTGAAAATGGTCGAGTGGTTCGTTGGATTCTACATTCCTGATTTGGGATTCATACACGAGCATGACATCAAGTCCCTAGTTGCAGAAGGTTACACCATCGGAAATGATCACTATCAACACCACAGCTACGTTGACGAGGCCACAGGAGCTCATATGACTGCCAACATCAGAGTATCTGCATCAACCTTCTACGTTACTACAGGCACGCATGGAGCTCACGTAGCTGGCGGCATAATAGGTCTAACATACATGACATTCAAGGCATGGAGGGGAGGTTACACTCCTTTGAACGCCGTTTCTATAGAGTATTTCGGACTCTATTGGCACTTCGTGGACTTGGTCTGGGTCCTAGTGTTCCCCTTCTTCTACCTATATTGAGGCGATTGACTTGGCACATTACA
>TARA_B100001113_G_scaffold247167_1_pt1 | contig 10231 bp, 6 predicted proteins | sample TARA_B100001113 | Tara Oceans TARA_B100001113 (sample SAMEA2622402) | marine metagenome | biome: marine biome (ENVO:00000447); feature: deep chlorophyll maximum layer (ENVO:xxxxxxxx); material: "saline water (ENVO:00002010), including plankton (ENVO:xxxxxxxx)" | depth 50 m | reverse complement strand
GTGAAGATAGACCAAGGAGAATTGCGTCTTCGTCACGAACAGTCTCAATAATTTGTTCAGGTGTTCGTCGCAATCCGGTATAGATTACTTCATGCCCAGCATCTCGTAATGCTCGAGCAACAACCTTTGCACCCCTATCGTGCCCGTCAAGCCCGGGCTTAGCGATAACAATACGAAGCGGTTGGTCCATGTTTGGTGGACTCAAGCGATGGTTATCAAAGAGTCGTTGAATTCTCAGCCTTCGGTGAAGATTCGGGGATGATATCAAATGTCAGTCCCACCCTCCGCAACCATGGCTTGGGAAAGCGACCCCTCGCACCTTCTGCCCAGCAAGGGCTATTTGCGAGTGCGAAGAGTCAATCGAGCCATCATGGAAACGTGGTTTCGAGAAATATCCACGGTTGATGTTGACACATTGCCAGAAGAGGGTGGAATCATCTACACAGCTTGGCATCCAGGTGGACTGATTGACCCAATGTTGATGATGGCAGCGTTGCCTGGCGGGTTGACATTTGCTGCAAAATCGACCCTTTTCAAAATCCCAGTACTCTCTCGAATCATGAAGTGGATCAATGTTCAACCTGTCCAGAGAGCGGAAGACAACGTTGCTTCCCCAGAGGAGCGAAAACAGGCCAACTCAAAACTGATTGATACCCTCGCAGAACTTGTTGCAAATGGCGAACGTATAGCTATCTTCCCAGAAGGGAAAAGCCATACTGAATCCTACGCTGTAGAACTCAAATCCGGTGCATCACGCATCCTTCTCGAGGCACACCGAAGAGCAGTTGCTGCAGGAAAGCCAACCCCAAGTATCGTACCGATTGGATTGCACTACAGCGACCAACACTCGTTTCGTGAACGTGTAAGCCTTCAGATCAATCGACCCGTTGAAACACCTCCTATGCCATTGCAAGAAGGAGCCCCCGTTCCCGAAGAAGACGAACTCGATGCATATGGAGAGAAAGCACATGATCGGGCATGGTGCAAGGAAGTTACCTCGATGCTTCAAACCGAAATCAATCGAATTAGTCACGCTCAAGAATCATGGGAAGACCGGGAATTGGTATGGAGGGCTCGGAGAATGATTCACACTATTCGAAGTGGAGAAAATGTATCGAAGATAGGTTACAACGAGGCAGTTCTTGGCTCGAGGCGGGTTCGAGCAGCTTGGCAGTATTTTTCTGTTAACGACCCGAAACGTACGCAAGAAATTGAAGATAAATTCAAATCACATCATCATGAGATGGAACGCATTCAGTTGCGATCATGGGAGCTCAAAGACAGAAAGAAAAAGATCTCGAAGACCGCATTCATCAAAAATTTCGCATTTTGGGTCTGGTCAGCGTCGTGGATGCTGGGGTTCGTGACATGGTCTGCAATGATTGCAACCAGCGTACCCTATCTTTTTGTGCGATTCTTCGTTTCACTGAAAGCAAGCAAGCAGGAAAACAAAGCTGGCGTCGGTTCGATGAAATTGCTCTATTCCATTGGCTTGTATCCGGTATGGTGGGTGTTTTGTGCGATTTCGATGGGATGGTTCATCGCTTCTGCGTCCTCACCACTTCAGAGTATTGACTTGCCAGGATTTATACTTCCTGTCCTAGCTGCAATTCCATGGCTACTGGTGTCGGTTATCCTTCTTTTTTGGTGGCCAGTCTCTGCTCGACTGCACCTGAAATTGTACCGCCGGTTGAGTCAATCTTGGCGAAATCTACGATTGTGGTTCAAACTCCGTAGTGGTCAGATTGAATGGGACTCACTGATTCAAGCTCACCAATCACTTGCGATGGAAATGGCTTCCATCGGAGATGGTCTCCTCCTTCCAGGTGATCCAGACTGGGTTGAACCTCCAACCGGTAAGGACGATTGGGAAATGGTGCGATTCCGTGCATCACAAGGTTGACAATTTATTGAATTTTGAAGGGCAACGAATAAGGGCGTTATGCCCAACCGAGTGTTGGTGAGAAGTGTGTCATCTACAGAACAACGTCTCAATGACTTGCGCGCTCGAAAGGCTCGAAGCGAAGCCGGTGGAGGACAAGCACGAATTGATGCTCAACACAATCGCGGGAAAATGACTGCTCGAGAGCGACTCGATATGTTGCTTGATGAAGGCACCTTCCAAGAGATCGATGCTCTTGTTGAACACCGTTGCCGAGACTTCGACATGGATAAAAACGTCATTCCCGGAGACGGTGTGGTGACTGGCCATGGTAAAATCAACGGACGTGAAGTGTTTGCATTCGCACAAGATTTTACCGTCTATGGAGGTTCATTGGGTGAAATGCATGGTCTAAAGATTTGCAAAGTACTCGACATGGCACTCAAAACAGGACGTCCTGTGATTGGCTTGAACGATTCCGGTGGCGCTCGTATTCAGGAAGGTGTAGCTTCTTTGGGTTCCTATGCTGAAATTTTCTTCCGCAACGTTCGTGCCTCTGGTGTTGTACCTCAAATCAGCGTTATTATGGGCCCTTGTGCAGGTGGTGCAGTTTACAGTCCTGCCATCACAGACTTTGTCATCATGGTTGACAAAACGGCACACATGTTCATCACTGGTCCTGAAGTTATCAAGACCGTAACAAATGAGGTTGTATCGTTCGAAGATTTGGGAGGAGCGATGACACATGCATCCAAATCTGGAGTTTCACACTTTACAGCGGAGAGTGATGATTCCGCAATCCAACTTGCTCGTGACTTATGCGACATGTTTCCATCCAACAACATGGATCGTGCACCGATTCGCAAAACATCGGACAGTCCTGATCGGTCCTGTGATGCGCTCAACACCATGATTCCTGAAGACACCAACAAGCCCTATGATGTGACCAATGTCATTCGTGAGGTACTCGATGACGGTGGATTTTTGGAAGTGCAAGCAGACTATGCCATGAACATCGTTTGTGGCTTCGGCCATCTTGCAGGACACACTGTCGGCGTTGTTGCCAATCAACCCCAAGTTCTTGCGGGCTGTCTCGATATTGATGCGAGCGACAAAGCAGCACGCTTTGTACGGTTTTGTGATGCTTTTAACATTCCAATCCTCACCTTTGAAGATGTACCTGGATTCCTTCCTGGAACCAACCAAGAATGGGGTGGAATCATTCGACACGGGGCGAAATTGTTGTATGCTTATGCTGAAGCAACCGTTCCTAAGCTCACCGTCATTCTTCGAAAAGCATACGGTGGAGCATACGATGTTATGTCCTCAAAGCATATTCGAGGAGATTACAACGTCGCATGGCCGAGTGCTGAACTTGCTGTCATGGGAGCGGACGGAGCTGTGGAAATCATTCATCGACGCCGTATCAAGAACGCTCGAAATCAAGAACAAGAGCGAGACCGTCTGGTTCAAGATTTTACCGATACCTTCGCTAACCCCTACAAAGCAGCAGCAATGGGGTACATCGATGATGTCATTGAGCCAACTGAGACTCGATCACGCCTTTCTCGTGCATTGTTGATGTTGCTTGAAAAAGAAGAGATTCGCCCTGCGAAGAAGCACGGAAATATTCCATTATGAGGGGTCATTATGGCTGATGAAACGACACGACGAATGGCTGCAATCGCTGCTGTCTTGAGCATTGTCGAGAGCGGTGATGATGCATCCCAGCGCGGCCGCCAGCGCGGAGAAGCATGGTCACAAGACCATCGTCGAATGAACACGGGCCGCTCCTCACTCATGAATTACAGAAGCAACCGCAGCCCTTGGAGATGATGCGATGTCAGAAAAACGAACAGTCAAAGTCAATGGCGAAGAGTTTGAGGTGGAAATCAGTCTCAACGATGATGGCACCTACGATGCAACGGTCGAAGGACAGACCTTCACCATCGAAGTCCCAAATGCACAAGCAGCACCCCGCGCACGACGTGGCGGTGGTGCTAAGAAGAAGAAATCTGGAACGGTATCTGCCAATATCCCTGGAAAAGTGGTCACCGTCGAAGTCAAAGAGGGTGATGTTGTCAAAGAAGGACAGGTTATTCTTATCCTTGAAGCGATGAAGATGCAGAACGAAATTCAGGCCCCAGTCAATGGGACTGTGATTAGTGTTGCTTGTGAAGAAGGACAGGCGATTGAAGCAAATGTTCCACTCGTCGTTATTGAGCCAGAACCTACCGATGATGAGGATTGAGAACCAACATTTCAAAGTGTATGAAGGATAGGTGAGTTCATGACCGACGAACCAGCGTGCGATTACCCAGGCTGTGATGGAGTTGGCATCATCATCTCTCGACTTTCTCCAGAAGGATACCTCGTTGCAACCGGGAAAAAAGCTTACTCATTCCGTGAAGCGTACCGCCGATTCCACTACTGCAATGCTCATCACGATGAACTGATGAACGGCGTCTGGTCACGAGTTCGCAAGCCGGATGACAAGAACGATGGCCATGTTGCACCAACCGCCATCTGAGGGTGACTTACATAAACAAGTTCACCATGTTTAGAGTATGTCGGACCGACAAAACACCGCCTCTCAGAAAATTCTCGTCATCATTAGTACCTTGATGATGTGCTCAATTTCTTTTTCATTATCTGCTCCATCGCTATTAATCGATGAAGCAGTGGTTGAATCTAGCCTACCAGGATCAGGCGCCTCCAACCTAACTGTCACCAACACGACCTACCTCAATGGTACGCATACATTCGATGACTTGTACATCGGGTGCATTAGTAGCCCCATCGTCTCATGCGGTTCAATTGTAGCAACGGGTGACTTGATTTTGAGCGTGAATACTCTCACAGTCATGAGTGGTGCATCCATCATCGCCTATGACCAACCTACAAACACACAGGGTGTAGGAGGCTCGGTTCAGATGTCCAGCAGTTACGTCGGGAACGGCGGAGGAGGTGCAGGACATGCTTCTTGGGGTGGCGATGGAGGCTCCTCATCTTCCGTCTCCAACGGTGGAGCGTCGTATGGTGTCGGCAATGAAACGGGTTCGAATGGAGGATCTGTTTCTGATGCATCTGGAAATCTCGTTTCCGCTGGAGGAATCGGTGGCGGTCGAATCGTCATCTACGCAGATGTCATTGAAATCTACGGAACAGTCGATGCATCCGGCCAAGATGGTGAACAAGGCTATCGATACCAAAACGGCTCAGGAAATGGAGGATCTGGCGCAGGTGCAGGATCCGGAGGAAGCATCATCATGCTTGCCAATGAAGTCACGATCGGCTCTTCAAGTGGAGGATCCATTCTAGCAGAGGGTGGAAACGGTGGCGATGGTGCCGACGGTGATTGTTTGCCAAGTAACCCCTGTATAGGAATGTATGACGGCGGCCAAGGTGGTGGCGGTGGTGCAGGCGGCGATATCGACATCCGCGCCAACAGTGCATCAAATCTCATGATTTCCTCAACATCAACAATTTCAGTTGCAGGTGGAAATGCAGGTTCTGGCGGCCAACCTTACGGAACTGGTTCAACAGGTAACGCGGGTTCATCTGGAGGTATTGGCGCTTCAACAAGCGGAACTTGGGCAGGATGGAGCACATCAAATCCTCCAAACCCACCTTCCTCAGGAATTCCTAATCCTTGTCTTGGTGGAGGAACCAATGCGACAGGAACAATTGTATCTGACGTTCTTGAAGTCAACGATGCTCAGTCGACTGCAACTCAAGCAAGTATTCTTCCGGTCTCATGTACCGATCTTTCGCTTCATGCATCAACCGATTCAGATTACTTCGAAGTTCAATTGGTCACTGGAGTCACGTATTACGTCAACGTGACGTTCTTACACGCCATCCAAGATGTTGATGTTGAGTGGGATGACATCAATGGTTCATTCTTGGCATCAGGTGGCTCCGTCAGCGACAATGAATTGCTCACCGTAACAGCAACGCAGAATATTACATCTTACGTAAGGGTCTTTCCCTACATTGGATTTGTTGGAGGGACCAATCCAATCTCTTACAACATCACCATCGAGACAGATAATCCAGGCGGTGGCCAGAGCTTAGAATTGGCGTATGTTAACATCGCAAATCAGACCAATGCTACGGTTTCATTCGCTGGCTTGCAATCCAACACGACCTACAATTACACAACTGTTCTGACACAAGATATGATTGGGAATACATCCGTCTCTTACAGCCTCGGCAACGGTACATTCAATTCATCGAACTCGACCACATATGCTTACAGTGTCAATTACAGTGTTGAAAACAACGAATCTACGCTAGAGATAGTAACGCTTCTTTACGATGCGAGTGGAAACCTCATAGCGACTGGATTTGATGATCTCGAAATCGATATGTTAAGCGTGAGCGCAACCTCTTCCACTACAGGAGAGATTAATCTAACAAATTTGAGTTCCTCAACAACGTATGATTTGACTTGGATGGTGTATGATGAAAGTGATTTCTTCACTGCATTACTCGCAAACAACAACAGCGTCTACGCAGCACTCAACGCATCGGTGATCGATGAGGAGATGGTTACCTTCACTGCGCAATCAGACACTAGGGATTACAACATCACTTGGGCTGGTCCGACAACATCGAATTTCCATGGATTTTTCGCAGTATTGAGCGTGAACGGAACCGTGATCAATATTGAAAACAATGAAAATTTCACCGCCTTTGACGATGATTTCTTCATCCCACAACTCCCTTCGATCGTCATCAGCAGTGTTTCTTCGAGCGTCAACTCATCGACAAATGATGTCACCACACGAGGACTTGATTTGGTCGTTGGCGACTCTTACTCGTATCGAATCAAGATTCTAGATTCTGGAAATGCAACCGTTGCACAATCACAGTTAACAACAGTCAATGCAACCTACCAAGGTATGAGTTTTGGAACTTGGAGTTACAACACGCCCACCAATTCAGGAACCTATTGTGCACTTGCTGAACTTTACGAGGCAGATGGAACTCAGCGTATCGGTGACTTGATGTGTTTCAGCCTAACCTTCGACGCAGACTTTGATGGTGTTGCCAACGAACTTGATCAATGCCCATCGAGTCCTGCTGGAGCGATTGTTGACCAGTACGGCTGTGCAGCAAACCAAAGAGACACTGATAATGATGGCGTCAACGATGATATGGATGATTTCGTTAACGATTCCTCGCAATGGTCCGATCAAGACGGGGATGGTTACGGTGACAATCCTACTGGAAACAATTCTGATGCATTCCCATCGGACGGAACACAATGGTCTGACCAAGATGGTGATGGATACGGTGACAACCAAAACGGCATGTTCCCGGATGCATTCCCAACCGATGCCACACAATGGAGTGACATGGATGGTGATGGTTACGGTGACAACCCTACTGGAAACAACCCCGACCTCTGGACCAACGACAGTTCTCAATGGGCAGATTCTGATGCTGATGGATACGGTGACAATCCTACCGGAACAAATGGCGATGCATTCCCTAACGATGGTACGCAATGGTCCGACCGAGATGGTGATGGCTTTGGAGACAATCTGAACGGAAGCAACGCTGACGCATTCCCAACTGACCCAACCCAATGGGCAGACTCTGATGGCGATGGTTTTGGTGACAATCGAAACGGAAACAATGGAGATGCGTTCCCGACTGATGGAACGCAATGGTCCGATCAAGACCTCGATGGTTATGGAGACAACCAAGCAGGAAACGATGCTGATGCATTCCCTACAGATGGCACTCAATGGTCCGATGCTGATGGTGATGGATTCGGTGACAATCAAGGAGGAGCAAATGCTGACCGATTCCCGAATGACAACACTCAATGGAGTGATATTGATGGAGATGGATACGGAGACAATGCGAACGGAAACAATCCTGACTTGTGTCCAAACACACCGTTTGGTAAGACGGTCGATTCAACTGGATGTTCGGATAGCCAACTCGACGATGACGGTGATGGCGTAACAAACGACCTTGACATCTGTCCTACAACTCCTGCTGGAGAAACTGTCAATTTCAACGGATGTTCAGCTACGGAACTTGATGGCGACCTTGACGGTGTTAAGGACGCATACGATGACTGTAAAACGACTTCACTTGGTTTAACGGTTGATGCATCTGGATGTGCTGACTCTGAGAAGGATTCGGACATGGATGGTATCAGTGATGATATCGACCAATGTCCTTCAACACCGATGGGTAGCCCTGCCAACATCTTTGGATGCTCTGCAGAACAGCGTGACCAGGACAACGACCTTGTTGCAGATAGTGAGGATTTGTGCTTCAATACACCAGATGGCGAATCTGTTGACACTCAAGGTTGTGCCGAGAGCCAGAAGGATAATGACAACGATGGCGTCTCAGATGCAGATGACCTTTGCGTGGGTTCTGCTCCACTGGCACTCGTCGATGAAAACGGTTGCAGTTCGTCTCAATTGGACGATGATGTGGACCAGATTTACAACGATGTAGACCTTTGTCCTGCGACACCTGCAGGAGAAGATCCTGACCCCGATGGTTGCTCTGCAAGCCAGCTTGATGACGATGGAGATACCATCAACAATGCTGCTGACCTTTGTCCGATGACAAACCCGGATCCATCTCTGGATGCAAACGGATGTGTTGCAAGTCAACGCGACACAGACATGGACGGTGTGTTTGACAATCGTGATGACTGCCCTGAAACCAACATGACCAGTGTAGCAGACGATGACGGTTGTGCACTCGAGCAATACGATTCCGATAACGATGGCTACAACGACAAAATCGATGCCTTCCCTCTTGACGCTCAAGAATGGGAAGATACAGATGGCGATGGTGTTCCAAACAAGCAAGATGCATACCCAGATGACCCTACCCAAACCAAGGCTGAAGCTGAGAGTTCTAGTGGTGGATTCCTGATTTACACACTTGTTGCAATTCTTGTCCTTGGAGCACTTGCAGGACTTGGTGTCATGCGTCGAAACAACATGATGGAAGTCGGAAAGGTAAGCCCATTCGCACAAGAAGCTAGCGTTCAAGGTCAGATGGAAACCCAAATGCTTGAGCAACAAGAGACGAGTGAATCAACCTCCCAAGAATGGGAAGAAAACGGTGTCAGATGGCTCCGTCAAGAGGATGGCTCGTTGTTCTACCTCGATCCACAATCGAACGAATGGGTTCCCTATCAGCAATCTGAATAAAATCGCTTTACAAAGGCAAGGATTTAGATTCGCCACCACTCATGCGTCAGTATGGAGGAAGAGTTTCGGCGAGATACGTGCGCTGAAGTTGCACTTAGTGCCATGGTCAGCATGATCATGATTCTGCTTTTCTCAGCTCTCGTCGCTGGAATGGCATTGATGATGATTGAACAAGCGTTCATGGAATCACGTACTCATAGTGTCGAACAATCTGAAACACTTAACTCAGTTCCCTTAGTGTTGGTCTTTGAAGTCGAAGAGTTCGATACAACTGGAAACACAAATGACCGTCTTTACATCATGTTCAAGTTCCCATTTGCAAGTAATTCAATACCCGATACGAATGTGAAATGGGCTATGATGTGCGATCTCAACGATTACACCAATCCACCCCGCTCTGGAACTCATCACACGCTTGAATACTCAAGTGGTGACTTTAATGCAGCCACAGACCTGGCTGGCAACGGTGCAGATAATGCTGCGCTTGATGAATTTGTGCAGGGAACCTATTACCATGTGATTATACAACTCTCAGAGCCAAATGGTGGAGGAGATTGTGATTTGGTCGAAGATATGCATGCAACTGTGGTGATTGCAGTCGAGAAAGGACGAACAACGGAACTTGATTTCTACGTACCGGAAGATGTTACACCTGGACATGATTTGATGAGTTGATAGCAATGGAAAATAAGAACGATACGTTAGCCCAAGTTGGTATTGGTGCAATGATTGTCTTCATTGGAATCATCATTGCAGTTTCATCATCGATGTATGTCATGATCAATCAACTCGAACGAATCTCACAAGGTGCTGAATCAACGATTTCAGTAGCAACAAATGAAGCGCATACACAAGTGATTTTTGTTGGAGGATGGGTTGACGATGCCTTTGATGATTACCTATTGATGTTTGAATACCAGAGCCTAGGTAAAAATGTCCAAACCGATGAGGTTGGTTGGGTGTTGTGGTGTGAATTCAACGACCAGATTTTTAGAAGGATGGGGTATATGGGGGACGTAGTTGGTTCTGCACCCCAAGGTACGAATGGAGTGAGAACGACAATATGGGAAGTTGGGGCAGAGATCCTAAAACCAGATGAGTTAATTTCAGGGAAGCGATACTTCGTTATCGCCGATGGTGGAACAGGAGT
>TARA_B100001113_G_scaffold175036_1_pt1 | contig 10233 bp, 15 predicted proteins | sample TARA_B100001113 | Tara Oceans TARA_B100001113 (sample SAMEA2622402) | marine metagenome | biome: marine biome (ENVO:00000447); feature: deep chlorophyll maximum layer (ENVO:xxxxxxxx); material: "saline water (ENVO:00002010), including plankton (ENVO:xxxxxxxx)" | depth 50 m | reverse complement strand
ATGATTATTCAGTGATGCCTGTAGCAACATCATTAAAAACTCCCCTTCGTTATCCTGGTGGAAAGTCTCGTGCAATCAAGAAGATGGCACCCTACTTTCCTCCCCTAGGAGATTATGCAGAGTATCGTGAACCATTTTTGGGTGGCGGTTCTGTTGCATTGTATGTTGCACAACAATATCCTCACATTAGTATCTGGGTAAATGACTTGTATGAACCATTATATACGTTTTGGAAACAGTTACAAATCTCTGGAAAGAAACTAACCGATGAACTCATCCAACTCAAATCAAGACACCCCGACAGAGAATCAGCAAGAGGACTCTTCCTCGAATCAAAACAATATCTCGACCTACCCCTCGCTAGTAGTGAACCCTTTCATCGTGCCTGTAGTTTTTATGTTGTTAACAAGTGCTCTTTTTCTGGTCTCACTGAGTCCTCATCCTTTTCTGCCCAGGCGTCCGACCAAAACTTTTCAATGCGAGGAATCGAAAAACTCCCTGACTATTCCCGACTCATTCAAAGATGGCATATCACTAACTTGTCGTATGAGAAATTAATGAGTGATGATCAGACAGTATTCATATATCTAGATCCTCCATACTCCATCAAAGATAATTTGTATGGAAAGAAGGGTACAATGCATAGTACATTTTCTCATGAAACATTTCATAGAACTTGTTCAATGATGTCTTCTGATCAAATGATCTCATACAACTCTGACAATTTGATCAAAGAACGATTTAAGGGTTGGAACGCACAAGAGTATGATCACACATATACTATGAGATCTGTTGGTGATTACATGAAAGACCAACAAGGACGTAAAGAACTACTTCTTCTAAATTATGAAATATGATGACAGGTATCCTCTTAAGGATTATCTAAACTCTATCAATCTCAGTAAAGAGAACTTGATGAACAGTGAAGACCCTTTGTGGGAGAAGAACTATCCTGCATTTGTAATCAACAAATGTATGTCGCATCACATGGACACAGTTCTGTATGCGAATGAGATGAACATGTGTTCTCATCTACCAAACCGTTTGCAATATGATTTCTTTATAAATATCGTGAGACCCCGTAAGAGATTTTCTCCTTGGGGTAAAAAGGATAAGGTGAATGATCTTGAAGTTGTCAAGGAATACTATGGTTATAGTAATGAAAAGGCAAAGCAAGCATTGAGAATCCTATCTCCTACACATCTAGATTACATTAAAGACAAACTGAACAAAGGGGGTAAGAAAAGATGAGTGAAGTTAATGAAGTCCAGTGGACTAAAGATGATATGATTGAGGTGACTCTCAAGGAACCAGATGATTTCTTGAAGGTTCGCGAAACACTCACTCGTATTGGAGTTGCCTCTCGTAAGGAAAAGAAACTCTATCAGTCTTGTCACATCCTACATAAAAAGGGACAATACTACATTGTACATTTTAAAGAACTATTCGCACTAGATGGTAAGAAAGCAAACTTATCAGATAACGATGTACAAAGAAGGAACAGAATTATTAAACTATTATCTGACTGGGGTCTAGTAGAGATCGTAAAGGATGAAACTATTAAAGGTGTAGCACCACTAAGTCAGATCAAAGTTATCGCGTATAAAGAAAAAGGAGATTGGACTCTAGAATCTAAATACAACATAGGTAAAAAACGCATCACCGAATGAGCGACTTTAATTATCATGTCCAGTGGTTTAAATCACCTGGATATCTACTAGCAGAGGTTCCCTCTCCAGTAGTTGAAGAACTAAAGCAAAGCATCAACACGCTCTCTAAGACCCCTGAGACGGACGCTAGGGACACTCTGAGGGGTCATCTAGAAGAAGAGTGGCATCTACCCCTAACTAAGGAGGTAAGTGCCTTTACTAGGTGCCTTGGTTTTGAGTATATCAAGCAGTTTGGTATTCAACCTGCCATGGGTATCGCAGAAAGAATGCGAGATATCGATCATAGTGATTTTAAACTACAAAGACTTTGGGTAAACTTTCAAAGTAAATATGATTTCAACCCTCTGCATATACACAGTGGGTTGTTTTCGTTTGTAATCTGGGTGCAAGTCCCATATGATTTACAAAAAGAAAGAGAGAGATATAAAACAAATGGAGATGAAACAGCAGCATTCATGTTCCAATACAACACAGCACTAGGTGGACTAGACACAGAGTATCTACACATAGACAAATCCTTTGAATGGAAGATAGCATTCTTCCCCGCAAGACTTAATCACGGTGTCAATCCTTTCTATACATCAGATGAACACCGTATATCTATTTCTGGAAATTTATATTGTATAGATAGTGTGTGAGTTATTGTATATTAAATGGCAGAGGTAAAGAAACCAGAAGAGAAAAAAAGTCTTCTAGGAAAACTAAAAGAACATGCTGAGGACAAAGAAGAACAACTAGCAATTCTCTCTACTTTTGTGAGGTTATCTGTGTTGATTTGGTCCGCAGGAATCTTGACTTTAGCGTATGTTAAGTTGCCTGAAGCATTAAAAATACCTGAACAGAAACTGGATCCAACTTTTATCGCCTCGGTTTTTACGGGAACGTTAGCTACTTTTGGCGTCCAAGCAGCAGGTAAGAAAAAGAATGGTGATAGTAAAGATGATGGTCCATCTCTTACTAGAAAGGATATGGAGTTTCTTATCCAGAAAGCATCTGAAACTGCACCTGCACAAACCATCAGGATCGAATCTGGTCCTGTTAAAATCGTTCCTGATACCAAGTAACTATCATGCAAAAAATTATTAATGTACTCGCTCTTTCGTCTTTTGTTGTATCTCTTACCGTTGTCGGCACTGCTGGCTACGTTTATGTACGCAAGGATGCAATCATAGAAAACATCAAGGAAAAGGCACTAGGATCACTTACAGGTAGTATTACTGACGCACTTCCAGATATTACTGCAGGTCAAATGCCTAAGGTCACAGGTAATGCAATTCCCGCTTTACCAGTTACACCAGGTCTGGGACTATGAATAAGTGGGTAGGACTTAGTTTAGGTACTATTGTAGGTATCGCCCATGTTGGTATGATCGGTATGATCGCCACCAACAATAAATCGGGACTACCCGCATTAAACGTACCTGTAGGACCTTATACATCTTATGTTGCCACTGCAGATGAAGATGGATATAAGATCAGTTATACTGCAAACGATCCAAAGACGATGTTTATCACTAAGGATATTGTAAAACCTTCTGGATTTCTGGGGTTTGGGAGAACCAAAACTCAGGTTGTTGAAGAATACGTCATGGACGGATCAACTAATCAAGGTGGACCTGTATCCAACCCTCGCTCATGGCAGGATGGGAGTGCCCAAACCTCAGGGGGTGGACTCTCAAAAAAGTCTGTCGCGTGCATCGAGGCGGTCGGTGGTGGCAAACAAACAGGGCGAATTGTCGGGACTAGTATTGGTGCTGCTGCTGCTCCTGCTCTTTCCTCTATTCCCTTTGTTGGTTGGGTTGCTGCAGGTTGGGTTGCCATGTTCGGAGGAGACCAAGGGTCACAGATAGCAGGGAATATGGTGAACGATCTAAATGAAAACTGTGAGGTAGAAGATGGAAATACCACAGATTCAAATAAAGAATCTTGATATTAGAAGTATCAGTATTCCTAGAACATTTGTAAATGATGTGCCTGAGTGGTTGACTTCTAGTCCACCTCAGGCAATTCCTATTTACCCTCCTGTCACACAACAACTCGGTGTGCCTGTTATTGATATGCCTGGGTGTGTTGAGGCACATGAAGGTAGTGATAGAAACGATAATCTTGTTGATGATGATCCCAAAGGATCAAAGATCTTTTGTGACGCAGGTATGCCTTCGTTCAATCCTATAGATTATTCACCAGAGAGTTTGCAATATGAGTATGTTGCACCTGTACCTCCAGTAGAATCTCCACCAGAACCAGAATCACTGGAAACACCTACTCCTGATATTCCAAAGACAGAGGTGGAATGCCCTGGTCCTACACAATTAAGAGTTGGTGATCTTACATCAAGTGGTGATGAAAGAGTAATTGGACATGAGGTACAGAATGGTATCTGTGTGACCTTGTATGAACCTACTACAAAGATAGAAAAGTTCCTACCATCTACAAATCAGGTCACTACGACAGCATCGATTGCTGTAGTAGCAACCGCTGCTGCTGCAGCAACGCCATTATTATTGAGGGTTGTTAAACCTATTGTTAAACAAATAATTAAAAAGGTGCAAAAGTTCTTTGGTAAAGAACCTCCTGCACCTAGTAGATTGGAAATAAAAGCAAACGCTATTAGGGCAAAGAGAGGTTTACCTCCCCTAAAGATGAAGCGTCCAAAGAAACCTCGTTAGGTTTAATTTCATGTATATGTGGTGGAATTGTATTCACATTCTGCACAACAACGTCAGCACAGATTGAATAGTAAGGACTCTTAGGATGGAATGATATACCCTCCTTCATTAAATTACCGCAATTTTTCAATCTCGCGATCTCAAAGTCTAATCTCTTATTGGCAGTCAACTGTTGTTGTAATTCTATGTTTGTTTCTGCTGCTTCCTTACAGAGTGCCTGTAGTTTTTTGTCCATAGGTTTAGACCATGTAGCAGATATACCTATGCTTAAGTTGTAATTATCTTTTTGTCCTGTTCTTGTTGGAACGAAATATAAAATTTCTCCTGGATTATCTGGTACACCATCATCATTAGCATCGAGCATGTTGTATACTGGTGAATCCCAGTAATCTTCATATGGTTTGGCAGCACTTGCACTACCTGTAACATATGGAGTTACGTTCATAGTAGGACCTTGACATTGCACACCATTGCCATAGGTGTTTGTTATGTAAGGACCTTGTAAAACTTGTATTGCCTGATTGGTGACTGAGCCCGAACTATTGGCAACGGGAGCAGCAGTCGCACTTACTCCCCCTACAGTTTCCGCAACCGCATGTGGAGCACTGGTGAGTTGTGATAGGCATAAAATTACTGGGAGAAAATACTTGTTGTGTCGGTTACGCTTGTAACCTCGGTTACCCTCTGGATTACCGTATGATTGCTGAGACCTGGGGATTGATACGTCTCGGTGAACTGAAACGCTGCCCCTGGTGTTGTCTGTGTGAACGTTGGTTTCGTTCCTATTCCTGTCCATGTCGAAGTCACTCCTTCAATAGTCACGTTTGCTTTCTCCGTAGTAGGAGATAAATTACCATTTGCTGTGATCCCTGACCCAGTTACCGAAAATTGATACCCAGTATTGTAATCCATGCTGTTTATCGTTTCTGTCACTTTTGAGGTCGTTTCCGTGTGGGACGTCATCGATCCCTGTTGGAAGTTTGGCACCACGGGGACCGCCTTCACAGGTGCAGTGATGGCAATAGCAATAACCGCACCTAGGGCATATGTCTTCTTCGTTAGTATATATGAAAGGTTCGCCAAGGTCTTCCTCCATCATTAGTCAAACACTGAAATCTCGCTAACAAACTGACCAGTGGTTGTAGTACCTGCTGTATTAGTTCCTGTAAGAGCAACAGCATGTCCGTTAGTAACAGTACCAACACTACCAGAACCTGCAGTACCACCAGTGTAGTGAACTTGATTACCGAACAGTGCTTCATCGGAACCTGATCCTGCAGCATCACCTTGAGTGAATGACTGACTGAATGAGAATGATCCCGATCCAGTTTGTGTTCCTGTAATTGATCCGATGCTTGCTACACCTGTAGTTGAACTGTAACTGTTGACACCTATGCCACCAGACACAGCACTACCTCCATCGGGAGTATGTGTCGTAGTTACATTCGTACCAGAGATAGAATAAGAGTTTCCGACTCTAGTGTAAGATTTATAACCTGCATCTACAGAATGCTGTAGACTGGACTGATGCTTTGTGACGATTCCACCTGCATGTGCAGGTATACCTGCCATGACCAACATAATGAGAGGTAAAAACTTTTTCATTTTTTCTCACATGAGTACTACCACTATATAGGTTTGGTATTCCTTACAAATGAGTTCGGTCTGTACCATTTAGTCTATGACTGACTTATGGTTAAATAGTAGTGTCGCCTTCGGGGACAACAATTTAAACTCGCTTATTAAAGGAGCACTATGACTAACTTACAGAAGTGGACATCTAAGGATGTCAACGCAATTTTTGATGCAGCAAATCGCTACAGTGTAGGATTCGACGATCTATTCTACAGATTACATTCATACGGAGTGGGATCACCAGGTGGAGCATATCCTCCATACAACATCGTCAAAGAATCAAACATTAAGTGGCGTATCGAAATTGCACTAGCAGGATTTGGACCAGAAGATGTAGAGGTATCTACAGAATCAAATGTCCTATTGGTTAAATCAAAGAACCAAGAAGGCAAGGAAGATTCCGAAGAGTATATGCATAGAGGTGTAGCAGCAAGAACATTTGCTAGAGGATTTAATCTTGCAGATGATGTAGAGATTGGAAAGGTTCAGTTTATTAATGGTTTATTGACTATCGATTTACAGAAGGTTATTCCCGAACACCAAAAACTTAAAGTGTATGAGATTCAATAATCACTGTTGAGTCTATCTTGATGTTCAGCATTGTTTAGACAATATGCATGAACATCTACTTCCATCTTATAGTGTGCGTGAGTGTGTATGAGTTGGATCATGCCAAGACTGCCACAAATTAAAAGATTCAATACGGTGACAGGATGGATAAGATACTTCATCAAGAGTGTTTAAATTTATACTCTATATAATAGGTCAGAAAGAGACTCTGTAAAGGGTCTCTTTTTTGATTGTTGCCAAAAACGCATATGGATGCTATAATCCATCTGTGTGTAATATACTATTTCCAAAGGAACTATGAGCGTAAGAATCGTAAGAACAAAAAATGGTGAAGATATCATCGCTGATCTGTTCGAGGTAACTACTAAAGAAGATCCTGAGAAAGCAGTAGCATTTCAACTACGTTATCCTTATAATGTTTGGTTGGAGAACCGTGAGGAACCTGAGTTGCTCATGGAAGTTGAGGGGCAAGAACGTCTCAACAAAAACACCAATCCCAATATTCGATTTGAACCTTGGGCACCCCTATCAAAGGATAGAAGTATCATGATTAAACTTGATGAAGTTATCAGTGCATACGAAACTTACCCTGAGGTAGAAGAAAAGTACAACAAAATCGTGGAGGCAGAAAGTGGAAGAGGAAATGCTGCAACAGGAACTTCGTTTGATCCTCCTCAAGGATCGACCCCAGTACCTGTTGGGTCAGATAACTGAACTAGATGAAGAACCTAGCATTTTAATTGAAAAATGTTATGAAGTTCTTGGTGATGAGGAGATCACTCCTTTCCCCAAGTACACAGATCAACGTGACTTGTTCTTGACAAGTGACCAGATCTTTACTATACTAGAACCGAGTCCCAAACTAGTAGAGATCTACAAGAATCAATGAGTTCATTCTATACGAACATCCAACTAGCAGGAGACACAATCCTTTATCGAGGATATGATGACGGTGAACCCGTCCAGTTTCGTACACAGTTTTCTCCTACTCTGTATGTTCTATCTAAGAATGCAACAGAAGAATACAAAACCCTTGATGGTCGTCCCGTAGCACCGATGCAGTTTCAGACTGCAAGAGAGGCACGAGATTTTATCAAGACCTATGATGGGGTTGAAGGATTCGAGGTGCATGGTTATGAAAGGTTTGTATATCAGTACATCCGTCGTGAGTTTCCTGACGACGTAGACTACGATATCAAACAAATGAAGATGTATGCATTGGACATTGAGGTTCAATGCGATAACGGTTTCCCTTCAGTAGAAGAGGCAGCAGAAGAAATGCTGTCTATCACCATCAAAGACATGGTGACAAAACAATATTATTGTTGGGCAATGCGTGAGTTTGATCCCCCTGAGGGAGTCAAGGCAAAGATTTTCTGGACAGAAAATGAATTGTTTACTGACTTCCTTACTTGGTGGGCACAGAATACTCCTGACATTTTAACAGGATGGAATGTCAACCTATATGACGTTCCGTACATTGCTCGTCGTGTAAATAGAGTACTAGGCGAAAAGTGGATGAAGACTCTATCCCCTTGGAACCGCGCAAACGAAAGAGAGGTTTATGTCCAAGGAAGGAAGAACTATGCTTATGACCTTAGTGGGATCAATATCCTTGACTATCTTGATCTTTACCGTAAGTTTACTTATAGTAACCAAGAGTCATATCGACTCGACCATATTGCCTTTGTCGAGTTAGGACAACGTAAAGTCAATCATGATGAGTATGAAAACTTCAAGGACTTCTATACAAAAGATTGGCAGAAGTTCATGGAATACAACATCCAAGACGTTGAGTTAATCGACCGTCTTGAGGACAAGATGAAGTTGCTTGAACTAGCAATCACAATGTCCTATGATGCTAAGGCAAACTTTGAAGATGTGTACTCACAAGTTCGCATGTGGGACACAATCATCTATAACTATCTCTCAGATAGAAAGGTTGTAGTTCCCCCTAAGAAGGGTGCAAAGAAAAATGAAAAGTATGCAGGTGCTTATGTCAAGGAACCGATTCCTGGATGCTATGATTGGGTGGTGTCTTTTGACCTCAATAGTCTGTATCCTCATCTTATTATGCAGTACAATATCTCACCAGAAACCCTCGTCGAGACTAGACATCCAAAAGTTACAGTTGATCGAATCCTTGAAGAGACCGTAACCTTCGATGAAAACTATTGTACATGTGCAAACGGTGCTCAGTATCGGAAAGATATCCATGGGTTCCTACCAGAAATCATGCAGAAGATCTACGATGAACGTACCATCTACAAGAAACGGATGCTACAAGCAAAGCAATCCCTTGAACATGCCAAGACACCTGCAGAAACCTTGGCACTACAAAAAGATATATCAAAGTTCAACAACATCCAAATGGCAAGGAAGATCCAACTCAACTCTGCCTATGGTGCAATCGGAAATCAATACTTCCGATACTACAATCTGGCAAATGCTGAGGCGATTACTCTCTCAGGGCAAGTCTCGATTCGTTGGATTGAAAACAAAATGAACAAGTACCTCAACAAGGTACTTAAAACTGATGGAGAAGATTATGTTATTGCCTCTGATACTGATTCTATCTACCTCAATCTTGGTCCTCTGGTTCAAGGTGTATACAAAGGCAGAGAGAAGAATGCTTCGAGCGTTGTCACGTTCCTTGATAAGGTGTGTAAGATGGAACTTGAAAAGTATATTACGAGTTCTTATGAAACGCTCGCCCAGTATGTTAACGCTTACGAACAGAAGATGATCATGAAGCGTGAGAACATTGCTGAAAAGGGTCTATGGACTGCTAAGAAGCGATACATTCTCAACGTGTGGGATAGCGAAGGTGTTCGCTATGAAAACCCCAAACTAAAAATCATGGGACTGGAGGCAGTCAAGTCTTCTACTCCTATGGCATGTCGTGAAGCGATTCGTAAATGCTTTACTGTTATTATGAATGAAGATGAGCAGAGTGCTCAAAAGTTCATTGCAGATTTCAAGAAGGAGTTTTCTTCATTACCAGTCGAAGACATCTCATTCCCTAGGGGATGTAATGGAATAAATAAGTGGGCAAACCCGACCACTATCTACAGCAAAGGTACACCCATTCATGTAAGAGGTGCCCTGTTGTACAACTACTATAACAAGAAGAACAAACTGACCCATAAGTATCCTCTAATTCAAGACGGTGAGAAGGTCAAGTTTGTGTACATGAAGACCCCAAACAAATTCAATGAGAATGTCTTGAGTTACCTTCAAACATTTCCGAAGGAGTTTGGATTGAATAATCATATAGACTATGATCTACAATTCTCTAAGTCTTTCCTTGAACCTGTAAAGGTCATCTTAGAAACTATCGGGTGGAAACATGAAAAAGTCGCATCTCTGGAGTTTTTATTTGCATGACAACTAAATATGTGGTATCATATCAGAAGGCATTTGGTATTCCTGATAAGAGGGAACAATCCTTCAACGAAGAATCAGAAGCAAAATGGTTTGAACGTGCCATGAAACGTTCCAACTTTATTACAACTATGACGGAGGTCAAAGAGTGAATTCATTTCTTAAGGATGTTGCAAGTGAAATTGGTAATGAATATGCCAGTCTCGTCTCTGATGGTGTTTCGGCAGGAGATACTAGCGGTTACATTGACACTGGTTCTTATATCTTTAATGCTCTCTGCTCTGGAAGCATCTATGGGGGTGTACC